>OGPH01000268.1_pt1 | contig 60219 bp, 57 predicted proteins | sample 1552891 | NCBI WGS metagenome assembly OGPH01 (sample SAMEA2580272, study PRJEB22360) | human gut metagenome | biome: human gut; feature: human-associated habitat; material: faeces | place: Denmark | collected 2008/2010 | reverse complement strand
TAATCATCAAAGATGATTAATCGCCATGGACAAAATTTATTTTGTCCTTTTTTTATATTTTTGTTTTGAGTGATCATTTTAAAAATACTGGACTTCTTATATATTAATGCTTTACATTCAAAAAAATGTGTATTATAATACTGTTCGTAACCGAACAATGGAGGTGGTACGATGTTTAGAGATCCAATTGGATATCGTATTAAAACATTAAGCAATTTAATGAAAAGAAATATTGATAAACATTTGGGACCCCAACATGATAGAGCGACAATGATGCAAACCTGGATCATTGGTTTTGTTCAATTAAGAGACAGTGAAGGTAAAGATACTTTTCAAAAGGATATTGAAGAGGAATTTTCTATTAATCGTTCAACGACTTCTGAAATGCTGACCTTGATGAATAAGAGGGGGTTGATTGAACGTGTTCCTGTAGATTATGATGGACGTTTGAAAAAAATTGTTTTAACCAAAAAAAGTTTAGAGATTCATGAATGGATTAATCAGGCTATGATGCAACTTCATGATAAATTAACTGATGGTTTAACAACTCAACAAATTGAAACATTTATAGATGTTGCGGATCATATGATTCAAAATATGTCTAAAAATGAACAGGAATCTACAGATTAGCAATCGTGTTGGTTACAAATCTTTAAAGAAGGGGTGGTTATATGGTTATTAAAACATTGATGAAACAAATCAAACAATATAAAAAAGATTCTTTTTTAACAATGTTTTTTGTTATCGTCGAAGTTATTTTGGAGATTTTGATTCCTTTGTTAATGGCAAGAATTATTGATTTAGGAATTGAAGCTGGAAATATTAATGCTGTATATAAATATGGATTTATCATGTTTATTATTGCAATTGGAACTTTATCAACTGGTTTTTTAGCTGGGAAATATGCCGCAAAGGCTTCAACAGGATTTGCTGCTAACTTAAGAGATGGAATGTATACAAATATTCAATCATTTTCATTCTCTAATATAGATAAATATAGTACTGCTGGACTTGTTACACGTTTAACAACAGATGTGACGAATGTTCAGATGGCTTATCAGATGATTATTCGTATGTGTATTCGTGCACCAATGAACTTAATTTGTGCCCTGACAATGGCTTTTATGATTAATCATGAATTAAGTTTGATTTTTGTTGGAGCAATGGGATTCTTAATTATTGTTTTAGGATTTATCATGATTACAGCGACACGTTATTTTAATCAGGTCTTTCCTAAATATGATGATTTAAATGAAAGTGTTCAAGAAAATGTTGTCGCTATTCGTGTTGTCAAATCATTCGTCAGAGAAAAATATGAAAATGAAAAATTTAAAAGAGCTGCACAAAATATCTATCGTTTATTTGTAAAGGCTGAATCTGTATTGGCTTTAAACAACCCTGCTATGATGACAGCTGTTTATGGATGTATTTTACTTTTATCATGGTTAGGAGCAAAGAGTGTTGTTGGTGGAACTCTAACAACAGGAGAATTGACGACATTATTTAGTTATATCATGAATATTTTGATGTCATTAATGATGTTATCTATGGCATTTGTTATGATCACAATGTCATTTGCTTCAGCAAGACGTATTGCCGAAGTTTTAAATGAAAAATCAGATTTGGTTTCTCCTGAAAATGCCTTAAAAACAGTGAAAAGTGGATCTGTCACTTTTGATCATGTGACTTTTTCTTATAAACATGGAACAGGTGAACCAGTGCTTAGAGATATTGATATCCACATTCACTCTGGTGAAACAATTGGAATCATTGGAGGTACAGGAAGTGCTAAGAGTACACTTGTCAGCTTAATCAGTCGTCTTTATGATGTTGATCGAGGAAGTGTTATTGTTGGTGGTGAAGACGTTAGAAAATATGATTTGGAAGTATTAAGAAATGAAGTAGCTGTTGTTTTACAAAACAATGTCTTATTCAGTGGAACTATTTTACAGAACTTAAGATGGGGAAATGAAAATGCGACTTTAGAAGAATGTCAGGAAGCATGTCGTTTGGCTTGTGCTGATGATTTTATTCAAGATTTCCCTGATAAGTATAATACTTATATTGAACAAGGTGGAACAAATGTTTCTGGTGGACAAAAACAACGTTTATGTATTGCCAGAGCATTGTTAAAGAAACCAAAAATATTAATTCTGGATGATTCAACAAGTGCTGTTGATACTGCGACTGATGCAAGTATTCAAAAATCATTTGAAGAACGTATTCCAGATACGACAAAAATTATTATTTCACAGCGTGTATCAAGTGTGCAAAATGCAGATCGTATTATTGTATTAAATGATGGTGTTATTGATGATTTTGATACACATGAAAATTTATTAAAAACAAGTGGTATTTATCGTACAATATATGAAACACAGACAAAAGGAAAGGAGGAAGCATAACATGAAAAAACAAAATGTTTTAGCACGTCTTTTAAAGAAAGTCTTTAAACGTTATGGTTTGGCTATAGTTATTGTTTTAATATGTATTATTGGACAGGCCATTTGTAGTGTACAGGGACAGGTATTCCAACAAAGATTAATTGATGATTATATTATGCCTTTAATTGGACAACCATCTCCTGATTTTTCTGGATTGTTTTCTGCTCTTTCTGTTATGGCTTGTTTCTTTTTGGCAGGAATTGTTTTTGCTTATGCCTATACCCGTATTATGGTTACTGTTACACAAGGTTTCTTACGTGATTTACGTGTAGAAATGTTTGAACACATGGAATCATTACCAATTCGTTATTTTGATAGAACAACTCACGGAGATATTATGTCTGTTTATACAAATGACATTGATACTTTAAGACAATTAATTAGTCAATCTATTCCACAGTTTACTTCAAGTGCTATTACAATTATGACTGTTCTTATATCAATGTTAATGTTAAATGTGACTTTAACATTAATAAGTGTCATTATGGTTTGTATTATTCTCTTTATTTCACGTTCTATTGGAAGACGTTCAGCAAAATATTTTATTAAACAACAAGAAACATTAGGAAAAGTCAATGGTTATATTGAAGAAATGATTTCTGGACAGAAAGTTGTTAAAGTATTTAACCATGAAGAAAAAGCTATTGAAGGTTTTAGAGATATTAACGAAGAATTACGTCAAAGTTCATATCAAGCTAATAAATTTGCCAATGTTTTAATGCCGGTTACCATTCAGGCAGGAAATATGTCATATATTTTATGTGCGGTGATTGGAGCTGTTTTGGCATTATCTGGTTTTGATTCTTCATTAACAATTGGAACACTTGTTGCATTTATGACATTGAATAGAAGTTTTAATAACCCAATTGGACAAGTGTCTATGCAAATCAATTCTATCGCTATGGCACAAGCTGGAGCGAAACGTATTTTTGAATTGCTGGATCAGGAAAAAGAAGTAGATGAAGGTATCGTGACATTATGTCGTGTAGAATTTGTTGATGGAAAAATGGTGGAAACTGATAAACGTACAGGACATTGGGCATGGCGTCATCCAAGAGCAAACGGTGAAGTAGAATTGGTTGAAATGAAAGGTGACTTGAAATTAGAAAATGTCAACTTTGGTTATTTTGATGATCATATGGTTTTACATGATATTGATGTATTTGCTAATCCTGGTGAAAAAATTGCTTTTGTTGGAGCAACTGGTGCCGGTAAAACAACTATTACAAACTTAATTAATCGTTTTTATGATATTCAAAGTGGAACGATTACTTATGATGGTATTGATATCAAATTAATTAAGAAAGATGATTTACGTCGCTCATTAGGTGTCGTATTGCAAGATACACACTTATTTACAGGAACTGTTATGGATAACATTCGCTATGGACGTTTAGATGCGACTGATGAAGAATGTATTGAAGCTGCTAAACTTGCTAATGCAGATGCTTTTATCAAACATCTACCTGATGGCTATGATACAATGTTAACTGGAGATGGAGCGAATCTTTCTCAAGGGCAACGACAATTGATTGCGATTGCTCGTGCTGCTGTTGCGAATCCTCCTGCTTTAATCTTAGATGAAGCTACTTCATCTATTGATACAAGAACAGAAACTCTTGTTCAAAAGGGTATGGATGGATTAATGGAAGGAAGAACAACATTAGTTATTGCTCATAGATTATCTACAATTAAAAATAGTGATTGTATTATGGTTCTTGAACATGGTCATATCATTGAAAGAGGTAACCATGAAACATTGATGAAACAAAAAGGTAAATATTATCAATTGTATACAGGAGCTATTGAAATGGATTAAGGTCGTCAGACCTTTTTCTTTTTAAGCACATTCGTTGTAAAAATAAGAAGTCTATGTTAAACTCTGTATGTAATCAAAAAAAGAAAACTATAATAAAATAAAGGAGGGCATTTTATGTCAGAAGTTTTACATGTTAACAGTCAGGAATTTGAAAATGTTATTGCTCAAAATGATGTTGTTTTTGTAGATTTTTTTGCAAACTGGTGTGGACCATGCAAAATGTTAGCTCCAAGTATTGATAAATTGGCACAGGAACATCCTGAAGTCAAAGTTGTGAAAGTAGATGTAGATCAGGAACCTTCTCTTGCAATGCAATTTGGTGTACAATCTATTCCAACATTGATAACTTTTAAAAAAGGACAAGCTGTCAATCGTCAATTAGGATTTGTTCCTTATGAAACTTTAGAAAATATGTTGAAATAAAAAATATCTCCTAGATTTTTTCTGGGAGATATTTTTTAAGTCTTTTTTGTCCTTCGTCTGATAAAACAATATCTGTTTCAGCAAAGTATTGAGCTAAGACATCAGCGTCTTTAAGAATCTCACTATATGCATCATCAACTTTATCTTTTTCACTATGTCTAGCAATGGCTTGTTGAATAATAGCTTTTTCATCATCCTGAAATTCACTTAAAATACTACTGATCCATTCACTACATCTTAGACCATGCTGGAATGAGGAATGTTGAGTGAATTGAATGTAGTCATGAAATAATCCAATGATGCCTGCAAGTTCAACATCTAAGTGATGTTCTAAGGCAAGTTTCTGACATAAAGTAGAGACTTGAATGCTGTGTAGTAAAGCTTTTTGCTTATAAATACCATGACATTGTTCTTCAATATGTGTAAAGAAATAGTCTTTTAATGTTTCATAACGATTCATCTTCTTAACCCCTTTGGATATAAGTTTTTAGCTAAGCCTTGACTTTCTTTATAAAAAGAAAGAGGATAATCTTCTACAAAAATGACACCATAACCTTTGTGGTTTGATCCCTGGATGGCTTCTCCATGCAAATACTGTTTGATTTCATCATCATTTTCATGAAAACGATAAAACTGTTTGACGTCTTTTTGAGTTAATGTTAAAGCTAAAGCAAGACTTGGTTCAAATCTGTTTTTCTTGCATTCCCCTAGATAAAGTCCATTGCGTAAAACACGTATTCCTTGTAAATCAGGGAATTGAGGCATGAGAGCATAAATATGATTATGATTGTCATAAAGATAATCAGGAGTAGGAATGTTGAGATATTTCTGATAAAATTCATCAACCAGTTTTTGATTTTGTTTAGAGATATGAGGTTTCATAGGCTTGTATTTTTTAGATACAGACTGACCATTTTTTTGAATGCAGGCAATGAAATGTCCCTCGCCCTGATAATGATGCGGATATAAACGAACAACTCCATCTAGTCCAATGCCATTAGCCATTCCATGACTTCTTTTGAGTGGCTTTAAACAACAATCATATCGTTCAAGAATATATTTGATCTGTTCTTCATTTTCTTTTGTATTATATGTACAGGTAGAATAAATCAGTGTTCCTCCAGGCTTTAATAATTGCATCGCCTGATCAATCAATTGTCGTTGAATATAGGCACATTCCTGTACTTTTTCAGGGGACCATGTTGTGATAGCCTGCTCGTCTTTTCTAAACATTCCTTCACCACTACAAGGTGCATCTAAAATGATTTTATCAAAAAATTCAGGAAGAATTTTTGTAAATTGAATAGGATTACAATTGGTTACAATGGTATTTTTTAAACCAAACCTTTCAATATTTTCAGAAAGAATTTTGGCTCGCAATGTATTGATATCATTGGTAATCATTAAGCCTTGAGGACCTAATCGACTAGCTACTGCACAGCTCTTTCCTCCTGGAGCACCACACATATCTAATACATAATCATCTTTTTGAATGTCTAAAAAATGAGCAACAAGCATGGCACTTGGTTCTTGAATATAATACAAACCACAAGAGAAAAAAGGAGATTTTCCTAGTGGGTATTTTTCATAATCAAAATAATATCCATCTGGTACAACTGGATGAGGAGAAATAGCATCCTGATTGAAATAATGTAAACAATCCTTTTTTAAAGGATTTAAATAAAAAGCTTTAACAGGAGGCTTTTGTAATGATTGTATAAAATCATCATATTCATCTTTTAATATTGTTTTCATTTCATTTTTAAATAATTCATTCATTTTGTTCACCAATGCTATTATACAAGTGAAAAATGTCTATGTAAACTAGAAAAGATATGTTAAAATAAGAAACGGTGATGGTATGAAAAGGTGTCAATGGGCATATAATGAGCGTTTAATCGCTTATCATGATCATATATGGGGTATTCCTCAACATGATGAAACGCAATTATATAAAATGTTAGTTTTAGAAGGTTTACAGGCAGGACTGAGCTGGGATATTATTTTAAAAAAAGAAGAATTATATGATAAGGCTCTTGATCATTTTGATTATCATCGCATTGCTTTATATGATTCAAAAAAATATGATGAGTTAATGCAAACAGAAGGATTGATCAAGAACCGTTTAAAAATGAAGGCAATTATAACGAATGCCAAAGCTTTTCTTGAAATTCAAAAACAATATGGAAGTTTTGATTCTTTTATATGGTCTTATGTTGATTTTCAACCGGTTCAACATCATTATCAGACATCACAGGATGTTCCATCAAGTGATGATCTGTCTATACAAATCTCTAAAGATTTAAAAAAACATGGTTTTTGTTTTGTAGGTCCAACAATTATATATAGTTATTTGCAGGCTATTGGTATATATAATGATCATGAAATAAATTGCGATTTTTATTGATTTTTAAAAAGATATGTAATATAATAAATAAGCAATTTGATTTGCCTGAGTGGCGAAACTGGTATACGCACAGCACTCAAAATGCTGCGACCTATGTCATGTCGGTTCGAGTCCGACCTCAGGCACCAATTGAATACAAAATCATGGAAAAGATTTCTTTTTCATTAACATGAAGGTATCGAACAAGATAAAGAATTTTGTTCGATATTTTTTTATGGCTCAGGACATATTTTTATACACAAGATGATGAAATTGGTTTGACTGATAGCTATTTCAAGGATTTTTGCGTGATAGATTTTCATATAAAATTCGACAGGATAAAAGAAAAAATGACTATATTTGATAATATTCTTGCAAAAAAATGACGAAAAAGTGAAGAAAATAGATCAAAAACATATGTTATTCTATGAATATTTTGGAAATATTGTAAAATAAAATCAGGAGGTGTAAAAATATGTTAGAAAATCATATTTTTGAATGTGTTGATCATATTTATGATGATATTATTTTAAATGGATCTAATGAATTAAAAGATATTATTCGTCAATTTGAAGATGTAGCAGGAGATGAAAGTCCTTATTTTTTAAAGAAAGGTATTATGTTAGCTATGACATTATGTTTGAATCAGCTTCAATTTCAGGATGAATTGTTTGAAGGTGTTTTACAGGAATATTTAGAACATATGATGGAAGCCATTCCTGAAATGAAGAAAACAGTTATATGTCGTATTGTGGTTAGAGAGTTAGAAAAGTATATTCATCGCCAGGTACGTATCCCTTATCATATGCCTTTAGATGAATTGGCATATTATATATTAACCATGTTTCAGGCAGAGGGTACTCATCTTTTTACATTTATAACTGATCAGGGAAAATTTGATTGTGATCAATGTGATGAAGAAATGTTAGATGATTATGCATCGGATGTTTTCTTAGATGAACTAGATTTGAAAAAGGGAGATACTTTTTCGTTATGGTATGATTTTGGTGATGATTATATATTTGATATTCAGATTCAAGATATTGAACAACACCCAAATGTACAAACTCTTCATGATATAGAAATTATGGCTGGAGAAGGCTTTGGTATTTGGGAAGATGAACATTCACTTTTGGATATGTATTATCATGATAGACAAGCTTTCGTTGAGCATATTCAAGATTTAGGTTTGAATTTGGATGACTTTATTTTTGAAGAATTTGATGTAAATACAGCAAATGGTGCTTTATTTGATGATTATGAATTTTTAAAACATGCTTATATGTATGATGAATATGAAATGTAATGGTTTGTGTTTTTGAATGGAGACTATAAAAACGTGATTTGAGGATGGAAAATAAAGATAAAATAGATATTCTGTTGATATTGAAAAAAATATTTGACAATATAAAAAAGCTTGTTATAATGTATTAGTGCAATAAATGATAGCAGCACATAGAGGGTTAGCCCATGCGTTTGTGACAAAGGGATGTAGAGTATCTTGCTGCAAAGAGAAATACTTAGTACAAACACACCCTAACTGATCTATGCATGTTATTGTTTTATGCCAAATAAAACAATAGGAGGAAAGAAAATGTCACGTTATACTGGACCACAATGGAAAAAATCTAGACGTTTAGGTTTTTCAACATTAGAAACTGGTAGAGAATTAGCAAGAAGACCATATGCACCTGGTCAACATGGTCAAAAAAGAAAGAAATTAACAGAATATGGATTACAATTAGCTGAAAAACAAAAAGTAAGACATATGTATGGAGTTAATGAAAAACAATTCCATAACACATTCAAAAGAGCTGGAAAAATGGAAGGAGTTACTGGTTACAATTTCTTCTGTTTACTAGAATCTAGATTGGATAATATTGTTTATAGATTAGGTTTTGCAACAACAAGAAGACAAGCAAGACAGTTAGTTAACCATGGACATATTTTATTAAATGGAGTTAAAACTGATATCGCTTCTTGTCAAGTTAAAGTTGGAGATGTTATTTCTGTTAAAGAACGTTCTCGTTCATTAGAAATTATCAAAAACGCTTTAGCTTCTCAAACACATGTACCAGGATTTGTTGAAGTTGATGCTGATAAAATGGAAGGTAAATTCATCAGATTACCTGAAAGATCAGAATTAAATCAAGAAATCAATGAATCACTTATCGTTGAATACTACAACCGTTTAGGATAAGATGATCAATATCAAAGTATTGGACAGTTATTTTGTTCAATACTTTTTTCTTTTGATGGCAGTATATCTCTTGTCTATGTAGGATTTTGGAAAAAGATGATGAAATACCTTTCTATTTATGATAAAATAAAACTTAGGAAAAGAGAGGAATTTTAAATGATGGATAATATTGTGAGATTGATTGAACAAATAGGTATACGTAATCTCATTTTTATAGGTATAGGTATTGTTGCGCTTGTAATACTACTTTTATTTTATAGGGGAATGAGATTAAGAAAATATAGGAAATTAATTGTGGATGTGGAAAATCGCATGAATGGCATTAAATCACTGCCATTACAATATCGTTTAGGAAGAGTCCACAGTATTTCTAAAAATATGCCAGAGGTTCTGGAAAAATATGAAGAATACGCTCAGGAATTTGAACGTATTACAGATTATCAGAAAAATCAATTAGGTGTATTGGTTAATGAAGTAGATGAACAGCTTTTTTATGGTAAACTTAGAAAAATATCTTCTAAAATGAAAGAATTAGAAAGCATGCTGAAAATCTATGAAGATGATTCTCAAGCTTTACTGGCAAAAATTGAAGAAATTACTGAAATTGAGAATGTTCAAAGAATTGAAATTATTCGTGTGAAAGAAAAGTATCGACAATTGATAGATCACTATGAAATAATCCGTTTTAAAGTAGAAGATTTTGTTAAGGGCATTAAAAATATTTTTAATAATCTTGATGATTCTTTTGTAAAGCTTGAAGATATGATGAATAATCAGAGGTTTGAAGATGCTAAAAATTTAACACAGGATATTGATAAAAAAGTAGATTGGTTAAATGCCCGATTACAGGAGTTACCTGATTATATCGCTATTGTCAGACAGTATATTCCTAAAAAGATTCATTATTTGGATAATTTGATTAAAGATATGTCTAATGGAGAATTTGCGTTAGAAAAGTTAAATGTATCTGCACGTTATCAGGCCATCCAATCCACTTTAGAAACAACAACTCAACATATTCAACAATTACAATTAGAAAATATTGGCGAAGTCTTACAGAAATTAGTTGATGATATTGATGCTATTATTAAAGATTTAGAAGTTGAAAAACAATCATATGATGATTTTAAAACAAAATGGGATGAATCTTATACAGTTATTACCCAGATTTATGATCAGTATAAACAAGCTTTAATTGATCAGAATCGTATTGAAAATTTATATTTGATTAATGAAGATTATGTTGATATTCAAGAAAAATATAAAGACTTTGATCAGATTTTAAGAGAATCTTATGATTTAGAAGAAGAAATGAATGCAGGTAATTTCTCTTACTTACAAATGATTGATAAAGTTGAAAAGATAAAAAATGCAGCTTTGACTCATCAGGATGACTTAAATTCATTCTTTGCATTTCGTGATCATTTATATTTACAGGAACAGCGTGCTATTGATGAGTTAGAAAATATTAATATTGTATTATTGGAAATCAAATCTGAAATTAAGAATAAACACTTACCTATGATCAATGAATCTTACAAAGATTATATTCAGGATTCATACGATAAAGCAGCACAGATTCAAGCCTATCGTATGCACCGTCCAGTGGAATTATCTGAATTATCTAAACGTGTTGATAGTGCAAGAGATATTATTTATAAATTATATGATAATGTCCATAACTTAATTGTCACAGCTGAAATGGTTGAAGAAGCTATTGTTTTTGGAAATCGTTATCGTTCTACTTTTTTAGAGGTGAATACTGAATTAACAAAGGCAGAAGTCTTATTTAGAAATGGTGAATACACAAAAGCTCTATCAACTGCAGTAGATATTATTGAAAAGATTCAGCCAGGTTCATATGAAAATTTAATTCAAAAAACAAGCGAAAAGTCCTAATTTGGACTTTTTTAGTGGCTTTTTCTTAATAAAAATGGTATATATACATATAATGAACTATGGAGGAAAGATATGATTTATTTAGATTATGTATCAACAACACCATTGAACCAAGAAGTGAATCATATGTATCAGTCATTATTAAATGATTATTTTGCTAATGCTGATTCGTTATATTCTTTAGGATTAAAAACAAGTGCTTTAATGGAAAAATCAAGAGAATTAACAGCACAATTATTACATGTTTTACTAGAAGAAATTATTTTTACAAGTGGTGCCAGTGAATCTAATAGTGCAGCTATTAAAGGATGTGCTTTTCAATATCAAAATAGAGGAAAACATATCATTACAACTGCAGTAGAACATTCCAGTGTTTATCAGTCATGTATTCAATTAAGAGATGTCTTTGGTTTTGAAGTTGATTTTATATCAGTAGATGCTTCAGGAAATCTTGATTTAAAACAGCTGGAAGAAGCAATCAGACCAGATACAATTTTAATCACGATGATGTATGTGAATAATGAAGTGGGAATGGTTTTTCCTATTGAAAAGGTTTATCAGATGATTCAAAAGATCAATCCAAAAATAAAATTACATGTCGATATGGTACAGGCTTTAGGAAAGATGCCTATTGATCTCACTCATGTAGATTTAGCGAGTTTTTCAGCACATAAAATTTATGGATTAAAAGGAAGTGGTGTTTTATATAAAAAAACATCTACGTCATTAGTTCCATTAATTAATGGTGGTCAGCAGGAACATCAATTGCGTGGAGGAACATCTAATACAGCTACACATACAATGTTTGCGAAAACATTAAGATTAGCTCTAGAAAATTTAGAACAGAAATATCAATACGTGACTTCTTTGAATCATTATATAAGAGAACAGCTCACTCAGATACCTGATATTGTCATCAATACACCTAGTGAGCATGTTTCACCATATATTCTCAATTTTTCATGTGTAGGGTATAAACCAGAAGTGATTTTACATGCTTTAGAAATGTATGAATGTTATGTATCAACCAAAAGTACCTGTTCATCTCATAAAAATGATATTTCAAGAACATTACAGGCGATGGGAATTCGAGAAGATATTGCTAAAAGTGCGATTCGTATTAGTTTTTCTCATCATACGACACAAGATGAATTAGATGAATTTTTATTTTATTTAAAGAAAACTTTAAAAACTATTAAGAAACAGAGGTAATTGTCAATGGAATGTAGTCATATTTTAGTCAGATTTGGAGAACTCACAACAAAAGGGAAAAATCGTAAACTTTTTATTCGTAAATTAACACAGAATACAAAGGAAATATTAAAAGAGTTTTCACATTTAAGATATGAAATGTCTTTTGATCGTTTATATATTATGTTAAATAATGAGGATCCAGAGGCTGTATGTCAGAAGTTACAAACAGTCTTTGGCATTCATTCTTTTTCAGTTTGTTATAAAGTGGAAAGTGATTTAGAAAAAATAAAAGAAGTATGTTTACAGATTATAGAGAAAAATGAAGGGCATACTTTTAAAATCAAAACAAAGCGTAATGATAAGGATTATCCACTTCACTCACATGATATCAATACGGCTATTGCTGGATATATTTTTCATCATACATCAAAAGAGTTAAAAGTAGATGTTCATCATCCAGAAATATTAATACAAGTTGAATTGCGTAAAGAATGTACCTATGTTATGGATAATGTGATTCAAGGTGCTGGTGGTTATCCTGTTGGTATTGGTGGAAAAGCTTTATTGATGTTATCAGGTGGGATTGATTCACCAGTTGCCGGATATTTAACATTAAAACGTGGTGTTGATATTGAATGTATTCACTATGCTTCACCGCCATATACAAATGAATTGGCAAGGGAAAAAGTTTTAGATCTTGTTGATGTTTTAAGACATTATACTCATGGAAAAATCACTGTACATATTATACCTTTTACAGATTTGCAGTTAGCTGTATATGATCATTGTGATGAAAGTTATGCGATGACAATTATGCGTAGAATGATGTATCGAATTGCTGAAGGAGTGGCACATCAAAATCAATGTTTAGCATTAGTGAATGGTGAAAGCATTGGACAAGTGGCTTCTCAAACTTTAGAAAGTATGTCTGTTATTAATGAAGTGATTCATATGCCAGTTATTAGACCAGTTGCTTGTATGGATAAATTAGAAATTATTGATATTGCTCAAAAAATTGGAACATATGATATTTCTATTCGACCACATGAAGACTGCTGTACAATTTTTACACCAAAGCAGCCTGCTACAAAACCAAAAAGCTATAAAGCTGAAGCATTGGAAGAAACATGGGATTATCAAACGATGATTAATGAATGCATTGAACAATGTGAAACAATTGTTATTGATGATCATTATAAAGAAGTAGAGGATTTATTTTAATGAATGATGAAATTTGGGATTTGTATACGCAGGATCGAGTAAAAACAAATCAAAAGATGATGAGAAGCGAGAAGATTCCTTCTCATCTTTATCATCTTGCTGTTCATATTTGCCTTTTTAATGATCGAGATGAAATGTTGATACAACAAAGATTTAAGAAAAGAAAAACATGGTCAGGATTATGGGATATGAGTGCTGGTGATAGTGCATTGATGAATGAAACGAGTTATATGGCAGCTGAAAGAGAAGTTTATGAAGAATTAGGTATTCAATTATCTTTAAAAGATATAAGACTTTTTTGACAATTCATTTTGATCAAGATCTTGATGATATTTATCTTATCCGTTATCTTGTCAATATTCAAAATTTAGTTATACAAGATGAAGAAGTACAAAATGTGAAATGGGCAAGTCTTGAAGACATAACAAATCTTTTGAAACAAGAAAAATTCGTTCCGTATCATCAAAATCTTATATCATTATATTTTGAAATGAAAAATAAACGTGGAGCACAAAGATTATAAATATAAAAAGTTTTATTTATTTTGAATATATATGATGTTTTGTTAATTTATAACCGATTATTCAAGTCAGGTTGCTATGTTGAAAGGAAATCTTATATGCAAAAGTTATTAAAAGATATATCGACTCAATTTCATTTGCTACCTAAATGGAAACAAAGAATATCATGGTGGTATGTTATCTCGGTAAGTTTGATTTTAGTACAATATTTCATCAATCGTCAATTAGATATTCATACATATTTTCACCCATTTATAAGTATAATGATTAATATACTTGTGATTATAGATATTTTTCTTATACCTGTTATTCTTGTGATTATAGAGATATTAAGTGAAAAAATGAATTTATTACTTAAATTGATTCAAATCTTTTTATCAATTGCAGGGGTAGGTATAATAACACTTATCTTATCTATGATGTTCTTTATGACGAATAAATCTGCAATCAGTAGTAATACTGTAAATATTTCTTTTAGTAATAATAAAGTTTATATTGAAAATGGTGTGTGGCTAGAGAGTAGAAATCATATTGATGTATATCAAATTGAAAATTTAATTTTTATAAAAAAGATTAGCAGTTACTAATGAATAAAAGTTTTAATTGAGATATCTTGATGATTTGGTAAAATTATTTTATAATATTTAAATCTCGTTAATTGTAATAAAATATCAAATATAATATATTAAATTGACAGGAACATTTAATAAAAATGAGTATGATGTCAGTCATATTCTTTTTAAAAAGAGAGTTTACAAAATTTTTTTAAAATAAATGAATAATTTTGTCACCTTGACACAAACTAATTGTGTCAGGAGGTGAAAGCAATGAACTCAAAGAATTCAAAAAATAGATTAGTTGTTCCTGGTGCTCAAAATGCAATTGATCAAATGAAATACGAAATCGCTAATGAATTTGGTGTTAATCTTGGACCTGATGCAACATCTCGTGCTAACGGATCTGTTGGTGGTGAAATCACTAAGAGATTAGTTGAAATGGGACAAAATCAGATGGCAGGTAGACAATCTCAAAATCGTTAAGCTATTATAAAAAATCCTAGTCATAATCTTTATTATGAGTAGGGTTTTTTCATTTTTGATAAAAAGTGTATTCGCTTTCAAATTTTTGTTGAGTTTATTCTACAATTTATGTACAATAAATATATGTTATGTATTGTAGGAGGAATAAAAATATGACAAAAATTATGGCAGTCAATGCAGGAAGTTCATCTTTAAAATTTCAATTATTTGAAATGCCTGAAGAAACAGTCATTACATCAGGAATTGTAGAAAGAATTGGGATGGATGATGGTATTTTTACAATAAAATATAATGGAGAAAAAAAGACAACGACATGTCCGATTCCTGATCATCAGGTCGCTGTAGAAATGCTTTTAAAAGCATTGGTTGATGAAGGAGTCGTGACAGAATTAAAAGAAATAGATGCTGTTGGACATCGTATTGTTCATGGTGGAGAATATTTTAGTGATAGTGCTGTTGTTGATGATGATGTTGTCGCAAAGGTTGAAGAACTTTGTGAATTAGCGCCTTTACATAATCCAGCACATCTAATTGGATATCGTGCATTTAAAGCAGAATTACCTAATGTACAGCATGTCTTTACTTTTGATACAGCTTTTCATCAAAGTTTAGATAAAGAAAGATATTTATATCCATTACCATTAGAATATTACACAGATTTAAAAGTGAGACGTTATGGAGCACATGGAACAAGCCATAAATATGTTTCTGAACAAGTGATTGATATGTTAGGAAATCCAACTGAATCACGTGTTATTGTTTGTCATTTAGGTAATGGTGCAAGTATTTCAGCAGTATTAAATGGAAAATGTATTGATACATCTATGGGATTCACACCACTTGCAGGAGTTATGATGGGAACACGTTGTGGAGATGTTGATCCATCTATTATGCCTTATTTATGCAAGAAATTAAATAAAACACCAGATGAAGTCTTAGAAATTTATAATAAGAAATCTGGTATGCTTGGTATTTCAGGAATTTCATCAGATTCTCGTGATATTGAAAATGCTTTATTTAAAGAAGGTGATGATAGAGCATTATTAACAAGTTTATTGTATGCAAGAATTGTTTCTAAATATATTGGAGCTTATTATGCTGAACTTGGTGGATGCGATGCGATTGCCTTTACAGCTGGTGTAGGTGAAAATGCAGCTTATTTAAGACGTTTGATTATTGATGATGTTTCAAAAGCTTTTGGTGTCTTCTTGGATGAAAAACTAAATGCTGTGAGAAGTGATGAAAATAGAGTGATTTCTCATCAGTTCTCACAAATTAAAGTTATGGTTATTCCAACAAATGAAGAAGTTATGATTGCAAGAGATACAGTCAGATTATTAGGGCTATAAGAGAGTTGAATGATCAACTCTTTTTTATTATGGTTATTTTGATATAGAAGAATAAATCTTTTATAAGTTCATATTTATGTGATAATATGGTATTATGATAAACAAAGGTGATGAGAAATGGATAAAATATTAAGAATTAGAAAAGAGTTTGATCAGGTTATTATATATAGACATGTGAATCCTGATTTAGATGCATTTGGTTCACAACTGGGAATGTATTGGACATTAAAATCAATCTATCCACAAAAAAATATTGTTTTAGCTGGTGAAATGAACAGTGATTTATTAAAGTATTATCCTTCTTTTGAAATGGGTGAAATCAAAAAAGGTTATACTTTAGGAATTGTTTTAGATACAGCCAATCGTGAACGTATTGATGGGGATATATCTGTGTGTGATCAGATACTAAAGATTGATCATCATATAGTTGTAGATTCATATGGTGATATTAATATTGAAGATGAAAAAGCTTCTTCATGCAGTGAAATTGTAACTTTATTAATGAAACGTGGGAAAGCTCAAATCCCATTAGAAGCTGCCAATGCTTTGTATTTAGGAATTATTGGAGATAGCAATCGCTTTTTATATCATTCGACATCTCAAAAAACTTTTGAAGCAGCTTCTTATCTATTGGATATGGGAATTGATATTGAAAAATTATATCAGAAGCTTTATATGCGTACAAAACAGGATTTAGAAGTTACAAAATTTATTTATAATCATTATCAGGAAGATGGTCATATCGCATGGTATTATTTGAGTGATGAAAATTTAAAAGCATTACAGATGAGTCGAGAACAAGGGTCTTCTTATGTTAATGTGTTAGCTAATTATGAAGAGTATTCTGTATGGATGGCTGTGACTCAAAATAAAAAAGACAACAACTATCGTGTGAGTATCAGAAGTCGTGGTATTCCTGTTAATGAAGTGGCAGCACTTTTCCATGGTGGTGGACATGCTTATGCTGCTGGAGCAACCCTTCAATCATTAGATGAATTGGAAGAACTTATTGAAAAATTAAAGGAGAAAATCAATGGAAAATATATTTGAAAAGTTTTTTACAAGAATGACAGAAAATAGGCAACGTCAATTTTTTCAACAACGTCAGCCCCAAAAAGGCGGGACAATAAAGGCATTGGTCATTGTTTTGATTGTTTTTTTGATTGTTGAATACTTTGTTTTGATTCCTATTAATTTGAGATCGCCTGATTTTGTTTTCTTTTTCAGTATTCTGCTTGTTATTTTTATAGCATTAAGAAGTTTATTTCAGGCTTCATTTGATAAAGTAAATAAGATACTTAGTGTAGTGATTGCGTTATTGTTAGTTTATGTCTTTGCTGGACAATTAATCAGTTCACCTATCTTTTTTGCATCAAGTTATCAAAAACAATTAGATGTTGATAAAAATGCTGATTTCTATAAAGATAATCCTAAAGTGAATTATCAGTCAATTCCTGTTGTTGATAAAGAGAGTGCTGAACGTTTAGGAGATCGTAAAATGGGTGAAATTGTCGATTACGTTTCACAATTTGAAGTTGATAATGATTATGTTCAAATCAATTATCAGGATAAACCTTATAGAGTCACAACATTATCATATAGTGATTTGATTAAATGGTTTACGAATCATCGTGAGGGATTACCTGCCTATATTCGCGTAGATATGGTGACACAGGAAAGTGAAGTTGTTCGTTTAGATGAAGGAATGAAATACTCACATTCTGATTTATTCTTTAGAAATATTGATCGTCATTTACGTGTTCACTATCCAACTAAAATGTTTGAAACACCTTCATTTGAAATTGATGATGATGGACATCCATATTGGGTAGCACCGACTTATACTTATAAAATTGGTTTATTTGGTGGTAAAGATATCACAGGTGCAGTGTTAGTTGATGCTGTGAGTGGTGACTGTCAATATTATGATATTCAAGATGTTCCAACATGGATTGATCGTGTTTATCCTTCTGAATTGTTAATAGAACAGCTTAATAACTGGGGAAAATATACACACGGTTTCTTTAATACGATTTTCTCTCAAAAAGGTGTTTTAAAACCAACAGACGGATATAATTATATAGCTTTAAATGATGATGTTTATTTATATACAGGTTTAACATCGGTATCTAATGATGCTTCCAATGTAGGATTTGCATTGATTAATATGCGTACGAAAGAAGCCAAATATTATGCGATTAGTGGAGCAGAAGAATTTTCAGCAATGTCTTCTGCTGAAGGAAAAGTTACAGATTTAAAATATACGGCAACATTCCCTATTTTGATTAATGCTGGAGGAGAACCAACATATTTTATGTCTTTAAAAGATAGTGCAGGTCTTGTTAAAAAATATGCGTTTGTCAGTGTTGAAAATTATCAGATTGTTTCAGTTGGTGATAGCGTTGCCGAAGCAGAAAAAGAATATTATGCATTGTTGAAAGATAATGGTAAAACAAATGTTGATTATGATACAGAAAAATTAACAGCTGTTGTCAGTGATATTCATGAAGTTGTTGTTAATGGAAATTCACAATATTATTTCCAGCTTCAAGATTCGAATCATGTCTTTATTGCACCTATTTCATTAAATGCTCAGTTGCCTTTTGTTAAAGCGGGTGATACAGTGACGATTGAATATGTCAATGATGAATCGACTTCACAAACTGTTTCTTCAATTACGATTCAATAAGGAGGAAGATTATGGGTGAATTATTTCAACGTTTAAAAATGTATGAACCTCTATTTGGGAAATGGAAAATAGATTTTATTGCCATCACTTATACAGATATGGCATGGGTCTATTTGAAAGATGATTATGGCAATGATGCTTTAATGAAAGTGAAAACTTTATTTTGCTTAGAAGAAGATGTGGAAAATGAAGTTTATGAATTGATGAATAAATATGACATCTTGGATTTTCCGGATTTAACACATTCACCTTATTTAGAAGAAGAACATTATTATATTGAAGATGGATCTGAAGCCAAAGGTGTTGATATCTGTTTGTTGTCAAGATATTCACTAGAGGAAGATAACGATCAGCTTTTATCTACCAATGAATTGTTTCAATTAGGTCTACAATATATGAATGGACAGGATAGAGTTCAGGATGAATATCGTGCTTATCAATTGTTTGAAAAAGCAGCTTATCATTCACATGCCAAAGCTATTTGTTCACTTGGATATATGAATGAAGTGGGGTTAGGAACAAAAGTCAATAAGGAACAGGCAGTTGCTTTTTATCAGCAGGCTGCTGATTTAGGTGATAGTCTGGCAGCCTGTAATTATGCTTATTGCTGTTTAAAGGGGATAGGCTGTCAAAGCAATTTACAGCAGGCTTTTGAATATTTTGAAAAGTCTGCCCAAGATCAATATCCTCGAGCTGTTTATTATTTGGGAGAATGCTATTGCTTTGGTTATGGAACGCTCAAAGATGAAATGAAAGCCATGACTTATTATAAACAGGCAGTAGATTTAGGATATACACAAGCTAAATATAGCATTGGATATTGTTATGAATATGGTATAGGTGTCGCTAAAGATCTTGAAAAAGCTTTTGTATGGTACTTGGATGGTGCCAAAGATGGACTACCTGTTGCACAGGTTCAAGTTGGTTTTGCCTATGAAGTTGGTGAAGGTGTTAAACAGGATAGTGAACAGGCTGTGTATTGGTATCAGCAGGCTTCGTCACAAAATTATGCACCTGCTCATTGTTATCTGGCATATTGTTATGAAATGGGAATTGGAACTCCTGTTGACTTAAAAAAGGCAAAAGAACTGTATTTACTTAGTGCGAATATGGGATATCCTCGTGCTATGATGGCTTATGGACATATGATTGAAGATGAACATCCTGCATTAGCCTTGGATTATCTTAAGCGTAGTGCGGATTATGGCTATTATCCAGCTATCAATAAGTATGCCTATTATCTGGAAAAAGGAATAGGTATAGAAAAAAATGAAAAACTGGCATTTGAATATATTCAAAAAGCTGCCAATGATCAAGATGCTCAAGCGATGTGTACTTTAGGATACTACTATGAAATGGGCGTAGGAACAAAAAAAGATACAGCCAAAGCTTTTGAATATTATCGTCAATCTGCCAAGGCAGGTCATTTACATGGTATGACAAACTGGGGTTATTGTTATGAAGCTGGTATTGGAACTGAGCAGGATTTGTCAAAGGCTATAGAGATTTATCAACAAGCTGCTGATTTAGGTTATGATGTGGCGCAATGTAATTTAGGATATTGCTATGAAGTGGGAATTGGGGTAGAACCTGATTTACAAAAAGCCAAAACCTTTTATTTGTTAGCTGCAAAACAAGGACATTTAAGAGCTATGTGTAACTTGGCTTATTTATATGAACAGGGCGTTGACGGTCAACCTGATTATCAGGAAGCTAGAAAATGGTATGAGCAGGCTGCTCAATATCAATATCCTCGTGCACTTTGTTGTTTAGGTTATTTCTATGATGAAGGATTAGGCGTTGATGTTGATTTAGAAAAATCATTTGATTATTATCAACAGGCAGCTAATTTACATGATGGAGCCGCTTTGTGTACTTTAGGCTACTATTATGAAAACGGGATTGGCTGTCAAAAAGATGAACAACAGGCTGTAGAGTGTTATCAAAAATCGGCGGAATCTGGAAACTTGCGTGGTTTAACAAATTTAGGTTGCTGTTATGAACTCGGTATTGGAGTTGAAAAAGATTTATCTCAGGCTATTTCCTGTTATCAACAGGCAGCTGATTTAGGATTTGATGTTGCCCAATGGCGTTTAGGATACTGTTATGAAGATGGAATTGGTGTTGAACAGGACATGTCTAAGGCTATTCAATACTATCAGGAGGCTGCTAAACAAAATAATCCACGTGCTTTATGTGGTTTAGGTCTTATTTATGAAGAAGGTCGAGGAGTGCCGGTTGATTTAACGAAAGCTTTTGAATATTATCAACAAGGTGCACAACTGAATGATGAAGTCTGTCAATGTAATTTAGCTTTTTGTTATGAACATGGAATCGGTGTCGAGCAGGATTTTGCTCAGGCCAAATATTATTATGAATTATCAGCTCAAAAAGGATATCCAAGAGCTTTATGTAATTTGGGTGTCATGTATGAATTGGGACTAGAATGTCAAAAGGATGAAGAAAAAGCTTTACAGCTTTATCATCAAAGTACAAAGTTTAATTATTCGCCTGCCATTTGCAATGAAGCCTCATGTTATGAAAATGGTATAGGGACAAAGGTCGATTTATCACATGCTTTTGAATTATATTTAAAAGCAGCCAAAAATCAATGGGCTCGAGCTATGTATCATGTTGGTCGTTTCTATGAAGATGGCTTAGGAATTGAAGTGGACATAGAAAAAGCTGTACAATATTATGAATTGGCTGGTCAAAATGGTATAGCAGATGGATATGTCGAAATCGGGAGAATGTATGAATGGGGCATATTGAAACAATCTAATGATCAAGCTATAGAATATTATCAAAAAGCGCTTGATATGCAATCACCACGCGCTTATTATGCACTTGGAAATATGTATAAAGATGGAAAAGGTGTTCAACAGGATTATTCAAAAGCGATTGATTATTTTCAACATGCCGCCAAGATGAATCATGCTTCATCGCTTTATAATCTGGCTGTGCTATATGATTTTGAAGCTGGTAAAGAGTTTGAAGATAAACAAAAAGCAATCACCTATTATCAGCAGGCTGTTGATTGTGGACATGCAGGGGCCATGAATAATCTGGCAGTTTGTTATAAAGAAGGAGATGGTGTCAGCAAAGATTTAAAAAAGGCTTTTGAATTATTTTTAAAAGCTGCCAACCTTAATAATGGACACGCTTATCTCAATCTTGCGAGAGCATATACGTATGGACAAGGAACACAGGTTTCTTTAAAAGATGCTAAATACTGGTGTCAAAAAGCACTGGATGCTCATATTGAGGGTGCAAATGATTTAATGAAAGTGATTAAAAGAAAGTCATTTTTGCATCCTAAAAAGATAAAATAAGGACAACACAGATGTGTTGTTTTTATTATGGAATAAAGTTTGGTATATTTCATAAGGGAATAACAATAAATATAGGAATTCACGCATAATTATGATATAATTACAAAATGAATTGAGGTGGAAAGATTATGAAATCAAAGATTTTAATAGTTGATGATGAAGAACATATTAGAGAATTGATCCGTTTTTATTTAGATAAAGAGGGATTCTCAGTGGTTCAGGCTGCCAGTGGAGAGGAAGCTTTACATCTTTTAGAAAATGAATATATTGATTTAGCAATTGTTGATATTATGATGCCAGTGATGGATGGATTTCAATTGGTAGAGGAAATGAAGGAAATGAAAGACATTCCCGTTATTATGTTAACTGCCAAATCACAGTCAGCAGATAAATTAAGAGGTTTTTCATTAGGAATAGATGATTATGTGACAAAACCATTTGATCCTGATGAACTTTTAGCAAGAGTGAAAACAATTTTAAAAAGATATAGTATCAATAGTCAGAATATTGTGACTTTACATGATGTGGTTTTTGATGGTGATAAATATGAAATCAGATATAAAGATCAAACAATTCATTTGCCTTTAAAACAGTTTGAATTGGCCTTTGAATTAGCGAAAAATCCTAATCAGATTTTTACTCGTGAACAGTTAATTGAAAAAATTTGGGGAATGGATTATGATGGATTTGATCGTACTGTAGATGTTCATATTAAACGTATTCGTGAAAATTTAGGACATTTGCCTGGATTTAAAGTGGTGACAGTAAGGGGATTAGGATATAAGATTGAGGTTGAACCATGAAATCCATTTATGGGAAGCTGATTATTGGATTTTTAGTCAGTATTTTATTTAGTTTTTCAATTGCTGGATATTTTTCATTGCGTAAAAATGCAAATGAACTGGGGTTACTGGCTGTTGAAGAACTTAAAAATTCAACAGAACTTATAGAAGATTTTATTCAATTAATCGACCGAGATGATTTAGATAAAATACTACAGGGTTATGCCTCAACTTCAGAAGTGAGTTTTTATATTGAAAGTAATGGTCAAAAAAAGACTTATGGAAATATCAAAGGAGAACATCTCTCTCATGAAGAAACAGATGTTTTAAGAGAAAATATAGGACAAAGTATTATTTTACAAGATTCATCTATACGTATTTATGCAAAATCTTTTGAAGTCAAAAATCAAAATTATATTGTCTATGTTCAAAAAGATATGAGTAAAAGGGAAATGATTTTCCTGGATTCTGCTTTAATAGCTGTCTTTTGTATGCTTGTTGCTGGAAGTATCACATTTTTAGTCATTGCTGATATTATTGTTAAACCTATTTCACGTTTAACTAAAGCAACAAATGAATTATCAAAAGGAAATTATCGTGTTCGTGTTAATTATACTGGTAAGGATGAAATTGCACGTTTAAATCGCAGTTTTAATCAAATGGCTCAACAGCTTGCCAAGCAGGATGAAACACGTCAACAGTTCATATCTGATGTTTCACATGAGTTTCAAACGCCTTTAACGGCTATTCAAGGTTTTGCGACAATCTTAAAGAATGAAAAATTAACTGATGAGCAACGTCAAAAATATGCAGATATCATTTTATTTCATAGTAAACGTTTATCTACACTTTCTAAAAATATGTTACAGTTAACTTTATTGGAAGGTGAAGATGTTAAATTGGAAATCAGTGAGTTCTCGTTAATTGAACAGTTAAATCGTGTTATTGAAACACAAGATAATTTTGCTTTAAGTAAAAATATTGAAATAGAATTTGAAATACCTAAAAATGATATTCGTATTGAAGCAGATGAATCACGTTTAGAACAAGTGTGGATTAATTTGATCAACAATGCGATTAAATACACACAAGATAATGGAGTTGTCATGGTACATGTCAAGAAAACATCTAAAGAAGTGGAAGTCAGTATCGAGGATACGGGTGTTGGTATGAGCAAAGAAGCTATATCACATATTTTTGAACGTTTTTATCGTCAAGATAAATCACGAAGTGTAGAAGGCAATGGATTAGGGTTATCTATTGTAAAAAGAATTGTTGATTTACATAAGGGACGTATTGATGTTATATCAAGAGAAGAAGGAGGCAGTCGCTTTACCGTTCATTTGCCTCAGAATAAATCATTTCATATTAGTGAAAGACTTATAAAAAAAGAAAATCATGGTTAGAAAGGAATTGATTTATGTATTTAAAAAGAATTGAATTACATGGTTTTAAATCATTTGCCGATAAATCAGTCATTGAATTTCAACCAGGAATTACTGGGATAGTTGGTCCTAATGGTTGTGGAAAATCGAATATCAGCGATGCTGTCAGATGGGTATTAGGTGAACAGTCAGTGAAATCATTACGTGGTTCTAATATGTCCGATGTTATTTTTAATGGTAGTGAAGACCGTAAGGCACAAAATGTTGCTGAAGTGACACTTGTATTTGATAATGAAGATCGTTTTATGAATGTTGATTATAATGAAGTAGAAATAACAAGACGCTTATATCGTCAAAATAATGAGGCAGAATATTTAATTAATAAGGAACCATGTCGTTTAAAAGATATTGTTGATTTAATTATGGATACAGGTTTAGGAAGAGATTCACTTTCCATCATTTCACAGGGAAATATTTCTTCATTCGCTGATAGTAAGCCTGAAGAAAGAAGAGGAATGTTTGAAGAAGCAGCAGGTGTAGCGAAGTATAAAAAAAGAAAGCTTGAATCGATTCGAAAATTAGAAAGAACAAAGGATAATTTGGATCGTGTTGAAGATATTTGTTTGGAATTAGAAAAACAGATTTCACCATTAAAACGTCAAAAGGAAAAAGCTGAAATTTACTTGGATTTAAAAGAACAGTTACAGTCTATTGAAGTAAGTGTACTGGTAAAAGGAATTGAAACTTTATCTCAATCTTTACAGGATTTAAATCAATCTTTAGATTTACTGGATAAAGAAAAAGTGACAATTGAAGGACAAATCTTAATTAATGAACAACAAAATGAAAGCTTAAAGAAAAAGATGTTTGATTTGGATCAGGAAGTCAATGGACTTCAAGGCCAACTTTTAACAGCTATGAACAATGTTAATCAATTAGAAACACAAAAAGTTGAGATTGATGCTAATCGTAAACATATTTTAGAGACAACTAACAAAGAAGATTTACAGGCACGTATGGAACAGTTAAAAGCCATTTTACAAGATGCTATTAGTGAATATAATGATCGTGTTAATCGTTATAATGAAACAAAGGAAGAAAAATTAACTTTGGAAGCTTCTCAGGAAAAAAATCGTGCTCAGATGAATGCTTTAAGACAGGATATTGAAAATCTTAATTTAAAATTGCATCAAGACCGTCACCGTAGAGAGCAACTGGTTGATTTGGTAGAAAACAAATCTGGGTATAGTTATGGTGTACGTTCTATCATAAAAGCTAAAGATTCCATGAATGGAATTGTAGGTGTACTTGGAGATTTATTGGAAACTCAAGAAGAATATGAAACAGCTTTAGCAGTTGCTTTAGGAAATGCAGTGCAGTTTATTGTGACTGATAGTGATGAAGATGCGAGACATGCTATTCATTTTTTAAAGAATAATAAATCAGGACGTGCAACATTTTTACCTATTACAATAATGAAGGAAAGACATTTGCGAGAAGAACATTTACTGGTATGTCAAAATACACAAGGATTTTTAGGTGTTATGAGTGATTTTGTGAGATATCCTGATAAAATTAAAACGATTGTTTTGAATCAATTAGGACATGTGATTGTAGCTGATACATTAGAAAATGCATCTCTTTTATCAAAAGCAACATATGCCAGATATAAAATTGTAACTTTGGCTGGTGAAGTCATCAATGTGGGTGGTTCATTAACTGGAGGAAGTTTTAAACAATCTTCATCACTTTTAACAAATAAACGTGAATTAGAATTGTTACAGGAAACGATTCGTCAAAGTGAACAAGATATAACAATGAAGAAAGCCAAACTTAATGAATTAGATAATTTAGCAAGAGAAATTTCTCATAATCTTCTACAAAAACAGATGTCATTTGCTAAATTGGAGTTGGTTGTCACAAATAAGAAAAGTGAATTACAGATTGCCAAAAGTGAATATGAAAGTTTAACACATCAAAGCGTTGAATTATCAGAGATTGAAAAAGGAACGCAAGATAATCAATTGCTTCAAGAGCTAAATGAAGCTAAAAAAAGAAGAGATCGTTTAACTGAAAGTATTCAGGCTAAGCGAGAATTGCGTATGAGTTTTGTTAATGAAAATGATCAGCTGGAAGATACTTTGAAAGTCACACGAGCTCATTTAAGACAAATTCAAAACGATATGACACAAAAACAGGTTGATAAAGCCAAACAGGAAACAGAACTGCAAAATCATTTACAGCGTTTAAATGAAGAATATAAGATGACATATGAATTTGCCAGTGAAGAATATGCTCGTGATATTGATATGCAAAAATCCAAAGAAGAAGTACGTTTATTAAGACATCAGATTGATTCTTTGGGACATGTCAACTTACAGGCTATTGAAGATTATGAAGAAGTGTCTACACGTTATGAAACTTTAAATCATCAGCGTTTAGATCTTATACATGCTCAGGATAGTATTTTAAAAGCTATTGATGAAATGGATGAAATCATGGTTTCACGTTTTAGTGAAACATTTGAAAAGATTAATCATGAATTTAATATTGTGTTTAGAAATCTTTTTGGTGGTGGAAAGGCTGAATTGAAATATAGTGATCCTGATAATATTTTAGAAACAGGAATTGACATTGACGTACAGCCACCAGGAAAAGCAGTCCAGAATATTACTTTATTCTCGGGAGGAGAAAAAGCATTGATTGCCATCTCATGTCTATTTGCTATTTTACGTGTGCGACCAGTGCCAATGTGTATTTTAGACGAGGTTGAAGCCGCTTTGGATGTTGCGAATGTAGAACGTTTTGCCAAATATTTAAGAGAGTTTTCTCATCAGACACAATTTATTGTTGTCACTCATCGTGAGGGAACAATGGAAGAATGTGATTTGTTATATGGAGCTACTATGCAACAAAAAGGTGTGACAAAACTTGTGAGTGTGAAATTAAAGGATGCTATTGATTTGGCACAAACGGCATCATAGATGAAAAAATATTGACATATCATCAAGAAGTGTTATCTTTATGATATGTCAATCAGTTTGAGGAGGATGTTTATGGGCTTTTTTAGTAAAATCAAAGAAACATTAGTAGGAAAGTCAGCGAAACAAAATGATAAATATGTAGCTGGTTTGGATAAGTCTAATTCTTCATTTTCATCAAAAATTAATGAATTAGCAGCACGTTATCGTGAAATAGATGATGATTATTTTGAAGAACTGGAAAATATTTTGATTATGAGTGATGTTGGTGTCAATATGGTTATGACAATTGTGGATGAAATTAAAAAAGAAGTTCGTCTTCAAAACATCAAAGATCCTAAAGAAATTAATGAAATTATTATTGATAAGATGTTTGTCATTTATGCCAATGATTCCTATATGACTACAAAAATCAATTATGATGATGAAGATTTAACAGTTATTTTAATGATTGGTGTTAATGGTGCAGGGAAAACAACAACGATTGCTAAGTTGGCTCATATGATGCTAAATGAAGGTAAGACAGTCATGGTTGCTGCAGGTGATACTTTTAGAGCTGGGGCCATTGATCAGCTAGATGTCTGGGCTAAACGTCTAGGTATTGAATGTGTGAAAGGTAAAGAAGGTGGAGATCCGTCTTCAGTTGTCTTTGATGCTTTAAAACGTGCAAAAGAACAAAAAGTGGATGTTTTGATTTGTGATACAGCCGGACGTTTACAAAATAAAGTGAATCTCATGAACGAATTAGAAAAGATGAATCGTATCATAAAGCGTGTTGTACCACAGGGACCACAGGAAACTCTTTTGGTTATTGATGCGACAACAGGACAGAATGGAGTTTCACAGGCTCAGGAATTTTCTAAAATCACAGATATTACAGGTCTTGTTTTAACAAAGATGGATGGAACTGCTAAAGGTGGTATTGTTTTATCTATTAAAGATGCTTTAAATATTCCAGTTAAATTTGTTGGTTTAGGTGAACAAATGGATGATTTACAGGAATTTGATCTTGAACAATATATCTATGGTTTATGCAAAGGATTATTGGAGAAATAATATGACATCACATTTAGAAAAGACACAACGTGTGAATTTGTTGATGGATTGTTATGGTGATTTATTGACAGATAAACAAAGACAATATTTATCGTTATATTATGAAGAAGATTTTTCTTTGTCTGAAATTGCTGAAGACCTGATGGTTTCTCGTAATGCTGTATATGATCAACTAAAACGAGCAGTAGCTTCATTAGAAGAATATGAGTCAAAGCTTCATTTGATGGAAAAGCATATTGAGCGTATGGCTTTGATTCAAAAAATTGAAAATCAGCAAATTGATAATCAACAAATGCAAGATTATTTAGAAATGTTAAAGAAGATATAGGAGGATAAAATATGGCTTTTGAATCGCTTTCTGAAAGATTGCAGGAGAGTTTAAAAAAGATTAGAGGACAAGCAACTTTAACAGAAGAAAATATGGACGAGATGCTTCGAGAAATTAGATTGGCTTTATTAGAAGCAGACGTGAATTTTCAAGTTGTTAAAGAATTTATTGCAAATACGAAACAAAAAGCTTTGGGACAGGATGTCTTAGGTTCATTAAAACCTGGACAGGTCGTTGTCAAGATTGTTCATGATGAGTTGGTTGAATTATTAGGAACAACAGTCAGTGAACTAGATTTATCAAAAAAACCAACAGTTATTATGATGGTTGGATTGCAAGGTTCTGGGAAAACAACAACTTCTGGAAAGATTGCAAAATTATTATCTAAAAAATATAGTAAAAATCCATTATTGGTTGCGGCAGATATTTATCGTCCAGCCGCAGTTGATCAGTTAAAGACGCTTGGGGAACAATTAGATATTCCAGTCTTTGAAAAGGGAACAGATGTGAAAGCAGAACAAATTGTCAGTGAGGCTATGAATTATGCTTATGCGAATCATCATGATGTTGTTCTTATTGATACTGCTGGGCGTTTACATATTGATGAACCTTTAATGAATGAATTACAGAACATTAAAGATATTGTTCATCCTAGTGAAATCTTATTAGTTGTTGATGCTTTGACAGGACAAGATATTGTCAATGTTGCTCAATCATTCCATGATCATTTACAAATTACAGGTGCTGTTTTAACAAAATTAGATGGTGATTCACGAGGTGGGGGAGCACTATCTATTCGTCATATTACACATGTACCGATTAAGTTCATTGGGACTGGTGAAAAATTAGATGCGATTGATTTATTCTATCCAGATCGTATGGCAGATCGTATTTTAGGAATGGGTGATGTCGTTTCATTGGTTGAAAAAGTTCAAGATGTTTATGATGAAAAAGAAACAATGAAAACATTTGAACGTATGAAACGTGGTACTTTTGGTTTGGATGATATGCTTGAACAAATGCATCAAGTTAGAAAATTAGGACCTTTATCTGGTATTTTAAAGATGATTCCAGGTATGCCAAAAATGCCTCAAATCAATGATGAAGATACTGATAAAAAATTAAAATTAACAGAATCCATTATATATTCCATGACATTAGAAGAAAGACGTGATCCTTCTATTTTAAATGCTAAACGTAAAGAAAGAATTGCAAAAGGATGTGGACGTAGTGTGGCTGATGTCAATCGTTTGATAAAACAGTTTGAAGCTTCTAAACAAATGATGAAACAGATGGGAAATTTAGATCCAACAACGGGTATGCCTACGCAAAGGCCACAAAATCGTATGAATTTTAATCCTAATCGTAAAAAGGAAAGACATAAGAAGAAAAAGAAAAGATAGCCAAAAGTCCTTATTGATGATATAATCAATAAGGCTTTTGCATGTTGTGAAGCTATGTAAAAAAATATAAAATAAAAGAATTTATACAGAAAGTATGATAGTATTATAGGAAAATAAATGATTGGAGATAGTAAAATGGATCAAAAACAAATTAAAGGATTAACTCATGGTGAAGTGCTACAACGTCAGCAACGTGGTGAAGTTAATCGACAACAAAAAACAATTAGTAAAAGTTATAGTCAGATATTTCGCGAAAATATTTGTACATTATTTAATTTATTAAATGTTTTAATTGCGATTGCTTTAGCGCTTGTTGGAGCTTGGTCAAATCTTGTTTTTATTGTGATTATCATTGCTAATGTCTGTATAGGAATTATTCAAGAGATACACGCTAAAAAGCTGGTTGATGAGTTATCATTGCTGATGATTCCTCATGTTAAAGTTTTAAGAGATCAGCAACAAGTGACAATTCATGTTGATGAAATCGTAATGGATGATATTATGATTTTAGAAGCAGGAGATCAGATTTGTTGTGACAGTGTTGTTATTGATGGTGAAATTGAAGCTAATGAATCTTTATTAACTGGAGAATCTGATCCTATTCATAAAAATCAAGAAAGTGATTTGCTTTCAGGAAGTAGTGTTATTAGTGGAAAATGTTATGCAAAAGTTATTCATGTTGGTGAAGATAACTATACATCACGTTTAACAAATGAAGTCAAAAAAGCAAAAGAATTACAATCAGAATTATTAAATTCAATGCGTAAAGTAACAAAAGTGACAAGTTTTATGATTGTTCCTTTAGGAATCATTTTATTTCTTGAAGCTTATTTTCTTAGACAAGATGCTTTGTCACAGGCTGTGATCAGTAGTTCTGCAGGTTTGTTAGGAATGTTGCCAAAAGGGCTTGTTCTATTGATGAGTGTAAGTTTGGCAGCAGGGGTCACAAAACTTGCCAAGCAGAAAATTTTAATTCAGGATATTTATTCTTTAGAAACACTTGCTCATGTTGATACATTATGTTTGGATAAAACAGGAACAATAACAAATGGAAAAATGAAAGTTGAAAAGGTAGAGTTTTTATCTTCTTTATCATCTGATACATTTACAGAATATTTTGGTTCTTATTTGCATTATAGTGATGATAACAATGCAACTTATCAAGCGATATGTGATCATTTTACACTGAATGAAAAACATGTTCCAAGTCAAAAGGTTGCCTTTTCATCACAACGAAAATGGAGTGCCATGACATTTGATGATTATGGAAGTATTGTTATGGGAGCACCTGAACGTTTAATGAAGAATCTTCCAGCATCTTTAATGCAGCAGATTGAAAATGGTAAACGTGTGATTATTATTGCCTATACTCAAAATAAGCTTGATGTTAAAGCTCCACTTCCTGAAGTGACACCCGTTTTGGCTATTGTTTTAACTGATATGATACGTAAAGATGTTGAAAAAACATTGCAGTATTTTGATAGTCAGGGTGTAGATGTGAAAGTTATTTCAGGAGATCATGTTTTGGCTGTCTCTAAGATTGCTCAAATGGCAGGATTGAAAAATTATGATAAGTATATTGATTTAAGTGAAGTTCAAAATAGTGAAAGTCAAATGGATGAACTTGTGAATCAATATTCAGTTTTTGGTAGAGTGACACCTCAACAGAAAAAATGGCTTGTTGAAGCATTAAAAAGACAAGGTCATACAGTCGCAATGACAGGTGATGGGGTGAATGATATGTTGGCTTTAAAAGAGGCAGATTGTAGTATTGCGATTGCTGAAGGTAGTGAAGCAGTTAAACAGTTATCTCAAATTGTTTTATTGAATTCAGAGTTTTCATGTTTGCCTGAAGTTGTTTTAGAAGGACGTCGAGTTATTAATAACTTAACAAGAGTTGCTAGTGTTTTCTTTATTAAAACAATTTATTCTATTATTTTAACAATAGCATGTGCAATCTGTAATATTCCATTCCCATTTATTCCTATTCAAATTACTTTAATTGACTTTGCAATTGAAGCTTGGCCATCATTTTTAACATTGTTAGAACCACAAACACAAAAAATCAAAGGTCAGTTCTTACCAACAGTATTAAAAAATACATTCCCTCATGCTTGTGGTGTCTTATTATGTTTTTTACTTGTTTATACAGGTCGACCATTATTCCATATTCCTATGGAACAAAGTGTCACAATGATGTATTTGGCACTTGCATGTATAAGTATGCAGGCTGTCATTGTTTCAAGTTTCCCAATGACGAAATTACGTTTATTTGTCTGTGTAACTATGGTTTTAGGATTTATTTTGGCTATCCTTTTATTCCATCAATTATTACACATCACAATGCTTACATATTCTCAAATCATTCTCACAATCATTATTACTTGCATTGGATTACTCTTTAAAGAGGTTGTTAGACATATTATTGCTTTCAAAACAAAAGATGTTAAGTAAAAATACTTGACACATTTCAAATATATGTTATACTAGGAAAGCAAAATCAATAAATGGAGGAAAGATTATGGCAGTAAAAATTAGATTAAAAAGAATGGGTGCAAAAAAATCACCATTTTATAGAATTGTAGCGGCAGATTCAAGAATGCCTAGAGATGGACGTTTCTTAGAACAATTAGGAACTTATGATCCTAGACAAGATCCAGCTGTTGTCACAATCAAAGAAGAAGAAGTTTTAGCATGGTTAAATAAAGGTGCTCAACCTTCTGATACAGTAAGAAATATCTTAAGCCAAAAAGGTATTATGAAAAAATTTGCTGATTCAAAAGCAAAAAAATAAGCTGGTGATATAAAGTGGATTACGTCAAAACTTTACAGGAACTTGCAAGTGAACTTGTTATTGAAAAAGATAAATTAGAAGTCAGACAGATGCCTTCATTAGATGAAGATACAATCGTTTTATATGTCTATGCTTCAAAAAGTGATATTGCAAGATTAATCGGTAGAAAAGGAATGATGGCTAATTCTATACGTCAACTTATGTCTGTAAGTGGACGTTTAAATCATCAAAAATTAGACATCAAATTTGAATCTTACGGAGAATAGATGTGGTTCCACATCTATTTTTTATTCAAGGAGGACATTATGAATCAAGTCATTGTTGGAAAAATCGTGAATACACATGGCATTAAAGGAGAATTGAAAGTAAAAGCATTAACAGATTTTATTGAAGAAAGATTTCAAAAAGGGGCTACACTTTATCTGGAATATCAGGGCCAAACTATAGAAATGACAGTTGCTTCACACCGTTTTCATAAAGGACATGTGTTAGTGACTTTTGAAAATCACCGTGATATTAATTTAGTGGAAAAATATAAAGGATGTTTACTTTATGCTTATAAAGATGAAAACTTATTAGGTGATGATGAATATTATGTCAGTGATATTATTGGCTGTCAGGTTTATAATGATGGTCAGTTGATTGGTGTTGTACAAGATGTTCAACTCTATGATCATCATGATATTTTAGTTGTTAAGGGAAAAGAAAAAATTATGATTCCTTATGTTGATGCTTTTATTGTTGATGAAGATATAGAAAATAAGCGTATAGACGTACATTTAATAGAGGGATTTTTATAATGAAAATTGATATTTTATCATTGTTTCCTGAAATGTTTAATGGTTTCTTAGAAACTTCTATTATCAAAAGAGCTATAGATGCACAGGTTGTGGAAGTTCACGTTCATGATTTTAGAGAATTTGCTGATAATAAACATAAAAAAGTAGACGATTATCCTTATGGTGGGGGACAAGGTATGGTTTTAATGTGTCAGCCTATTATTGATTGTTTAAAGACACTGACGACTCCTGACAGTCTTGTCATCTTAATGTCACCACAGGGACAGACATTTCATCAGCAATTAAGTTATCAATTATCTTTAGAAAAACATTTGATTTTTATATGTGGACATTACGAAGGATTTGATGAACGTATTCGTGACTATGTGGATATGGAACTTTCCATTGGTGATTATGTCTTAACAGGTGGAGAACTTGCCAGTATGGTATGTTGTGATGCAATTATTCGTTTATTGGAAGGCGCTATTCGTGAATCTTCTCATGAAGATGATTCTTTTAGTCAAGGATTGTTAGAATATCCACAATACACACGTCCTTATGAATATGATGGAAACTGTGTTCCTGATGTTTTGATGAGTGGTCATCATGAAAAAATTAGACAATGGCGTTTGGAACAATCTTTAAAGAAAACTTATTTGAAACGCCCTGATTTGTTAAAAACTAGAAACTTTACTGATGAAGAATTAAAAATATTAGAAAAAATCACAAAAAAAGATTGATTTTTATAATAAAAAATGATAATATTTCTTAGTCTTTGGACGCAGAAGCTCCGCTGGTTAAATAACGTATGAACTTCGAAGATAAATTTTGTGAAGGAGGAAGTCATATCATGAATATGCAATTAGTACAAGAAATTACTAAAAAACAATTAAGAAACGACATTCCAGATTTCAAACCTGGAGATACTTTAAAAGTTTATGTAAAAATTCAAGAAGGAGATAAAACACGTATTCAGTTATTTGAAGGTGTTTGTATTGCTAGAAAAGGTGGAGGAATTTCTGAAACTTTTACTGTTAGAAAAATTTCTTACCAAGTTGGTGTAGAAAGAGTTTTCCCACTTCATTCACCAATCATTGATAGAATTGAAGTTGCTAAAATTGGTAAAGTACGTAGAGCTAAATTACATTACTTACGTGGATTATCAGGAAAAGCTGCAAGAATTAAAGAAATTCGTAAATAAAAAGTATGGGATGGTCCCATACTTTTTTTCTAGTCTTTTGAGCCTATTAAATGTATAATAAAAAGGTACATAGAAAAGGAGCGATGAGAATGAACAAAAAGAAACTCTATGTTTCTATTGTAGAAATTATAGTTGTGATTGCTGTGACTATCGGTATTTTTAAATTTGTTGTAATACCAGTAAGAATTGAAGGCATTTCAATGGAAAATACATTACATGATCATAGTATAGCTATGATTAATGCCATGGGAATTCAAGAAGATAATATCCATCGTTTTGATATTGTAGTGATTGATAGTCAGCAGCTTAATGAAAAGATTATTAAACGTGTTATAGGATTACCTAATGAAACAGTACGTTTTGAAAATGATGAATTATATATAAATGATGAGCTTGTTCAACAAGATTTTTTAGATCAGGATTTTGTTGAAGAATCAAAATTAACTTATAATGTTGAACAATTTACGGATGACTTTGAAGTCACTTTACAAGATGGTGAATATTTTGTGATGGGAGATAATCGTTTGCGTTCCACTGATTCTCGAGAGTTGGGACCATTTACTATTGATGATTTTGTTGGAATGAAAGGACTTGTAATCTATCCATTTACTGATATTCAATGGATTGATTAAAAAGGATGGTGATGAAAATGGCTAATCAAGGATCAAAAATGAATATTCATTGGTTTCCTGGACATATGGCTAAAGCCAGAAGAGAAATAACAGAAAAAATAAAAGTTATTGATATTGTCATTGAATTGGTAGATGCACGTGCTCCTTATTCATCAAAAAATCCAATGATTAATGAGATAACAAAAAATAAGCCTCGTCTTATTGTTTTAACAAAGAAGGATATGGCAGATGACCAGTATACCAAACAGTGGGTTCAATATTATGAAAAATGTGGCTATCAGGCTATGAGTGTGAATCTAAAGAATTTCAATGAATACCAGAAAGTTATTGAAAAATGCCGTGTTGTTTTGAAAGATAAAATGGAAAAGGAAAAAGCCAGAGGTCTCAAACCACGTGCTATTCGTGCTATGGTTTTGGGAATTCCAAATGTCGGGAAGTCAACTTTTATTAATAAACTGGCAAATCGTAAAGCTACAGTGACGGGAAATAAACCAGGTGTGACTAAGGCTCAACAAATTATTCGCATTGCTAAAGATTTTGAATTATTTGATACACCAGGTGTATTATGGCCAAAACTTGATGATGAACATGTGGCCAAAAATATAGCATTATTGGGATCAATCAAACAAAGTATTTTACCTTTAGATGATTTGTTTATTGAAGCTATGCGTTATTTGTCTAAACATTATCCTGAACTTTTAAAAGAACGTTATCAATTAGAAATTGATGAAAATGATCCTGATTGGATTATTCATACATTTGATCATATTGCAAAAATAAGAAAAATAAAACCATTACGTGGGGAAACGGATTATGATCGTGTTATGGAACTTTTCTTTAGTGAAGTCAATGATGGTAGCATTGGAAAAATCACATGGGAGGATCCAACATGTGTGAACGACTAAAATATGAGCAAATGGCTTATGATTTAGGAAAACATTATATTGTGGGACTTGACGAAGCTGGTCGTGGTCCAATGGCTGGTCCATTGGTTGTAGGAGCTGTTATTTTCCCTCGAGATTATTATGATGAAAGAATTAATGATTCTAAAAAATTAACTGAAAAAAAACGTGAAGAACTTTATCGTATTATTATTGAAAATGCATTAGCTTATCAAATTGAAATTATTGATGTTGAAGATGTCGATCGTTTAAACGTTTATCAGGCTAGTAAAAAAGGAATGCTGGACGCTATTGAACACATATCTATTCGTCCAGATTATGCATTGACAGATGCTATGCCTTTAGGTGATAGTATTGAACATCAGTCTATTATAAAAGGGGATGGATTATCTTTAAGTATTGGTGCAGCGAGTATTTTGGCTAAAGTGACACGTGATCGTATCATGCAGGATTATGCTAAGATATACCCTGAATATGGTTTTGATAAGCATAAGGGTTATCCCACAAAGCAACATAAAGAAGCTCTCAAAAAATATGGTGTTACACCTATTCATAGACGTTCTTTTCAGCCAGTTATTGAAATGTTAAATCAACAATTAAGTTTATTTGATGAATAAAGACATCATCAGATTCTATGTTTTTACTACAAAGTAAAAAATATTAAAATTATTATATCTTACGTTCTGTGAAGTGCATTTTTCTCAATGCGTTGATCAAAGCAATCAATAGAAAAATTGATTGTTTTTTATTTTTTGAAAAAAATTCATGGAAAAAAAGAAAAATGACAATTTTTTGCGTATATAAATAATAGGAGGATAATTATATGGAAGAATTAGTATTGTATTTTTCTTTAAAGTATGAAGGGGATTTTCAAAAAATCTATAAAGCTTTAATGAATAAAGAAAGAGTTGATGAAGAATTAAAAGTAGAATTAATGAAAAGGATGAATTGTCGTTACATAACAATTTTTAGTGATGAATATCCAGAATTGCTGAAACAGATTAACTGTCCACCATTTGTTTTGTATTATTATGGGGACTTATCATTGTTGAAAACAAAAACGATTGGTGTTGTGGGAATGCGTAATATGAGTGAATATGGGAAACGAGCAACACATTTGTTTGTGAAAGATTTAGTTCAAAATGGGTATACCATTGTCAGTGGGATGGCAAGAGGTATTGATACTGTAGCTCATCAAAATGCAATTGCCTATGGTGGACGTACCATTGCTGTACTTGGAACAGGGATTGAATACTGTTATCCTAAAGAGAATAGACTATTATATGAGGAGCTGAAAGAACATCAGTTGGTATTAAGTGAATATCCTTTTTTAACTGCTCCTCAAAAACGTCTGTTTCCATTTCGTAATCGTATAATTGCGGGTTTATCTTATAGTATATTAATAAGTGAGGCAAAACAAAAAAGTGGAACCATGATTACAGCTGGCTATGCTTTAGAACAAGGAAAAGACATTTATTGTATTCCAGGACGTTTTGATGATTATCAGGGGTGTAATGAGCTTATTAAACAGGGAGCTAAACTTGTTTTAAGTGCTCAGGATATTATGGAAGATGAAGATTATGGTTGACAAATCAAAAAAAAGACTTAATAATAGAAAACACGTAGGAGGTAATATGATGGGTAAGAATTTAGTGATTGTTGAGTCGCCATCAAAATCAAAAACAATTCAAAAGTATTTAGGTGCAGATTTTGAAGTGACTTCATCAAAAGGGCATATTAGGGACTTGGCAACTACTGGAAAAGGTGGTTTAGGAGTCGATGTGGAAAATAATTTCAAGCCTAATTATGTTATTAATAAAGACAAAAAAGATGTTGTGAAAGAGTTGAAAAAATGCGTGAAGGAAGCTGATTATGTTTATTTGGCTACTGACCCTGACCGTGAAGGTGAAGCAATCTCATGGCATCTTGCAGAAGTGTTGGGATTAGATGAAAATTCAACAAATCGTATTGTTTTTAATGAGATTACACGTGATGCTGTTATCAATGCATTGAAAAATCCTCGTACAATTGATCAAAATCTTGTTAAATCACAAGAAACGAGAAGAGTTTTAGATCGTATTATTGGATTTAAGCTTTCTAAGCTTCTACAAAAAAAGATTAAATCGAAATCAGCTGGTCGTGTTCAGTCAGTTGCATTGAGATTGATTTGTGAAAGAGAAAAAGAAATTGAAGCTTTTATTCCTGAAGAATATTGGAAAGTCAAAGCTCAATTTGAAAAAGATGATGTGACATTTGAAGCAGAGCTTTCTAAATATCACAATAAAAAAATTGAACTTCATAATGAAGAAGAAACAAATGCTGTTTATGAGGCTTTAAATAAAGAGTTTCGTGTTTCTGATGTGAAGAAAACACAGAAGAAACGTGCTTCAAAACCACCATTTATTACATCTACATTACAGCAGGAAGCATCTTCAAAGTTGAATTTTAAAGCAAAACGTACAATGATGATTGCTCAAAAACTTTATGAAGGTGTCGATATTGGTAATGAGACTGTCGGTCTTATTACGTATATGAGAACGGATTCGATTCGTTTATCTGAAGGATTTATTCATGAAGCTAAGCAATATATCGGTGAAAAGTTTGGTCAAGACTATGTCGGTAGTGTAAAGGTGTCAAAGAAAAAGGACAATGTTCAGGATGCTCATGAAGGTATTCGACCAACAAGTATTATGCGTACTCCAGAAAGTGTGAAAGAGTATTTAAGTCGTGATGAATATAAGTTATATTCTTTAATTTATGCTAGAGCAATTGCTTCATTAATGGCTCCAGCTAAATTGAATGCTACAACACTTTCATTGGATAATAATGGTTATGAATTTAAAGCGAGTGGTTCAGTTATTTGCTTTGATGGATATTTAAGAGTTTATGGCGCTTATGAAAAACAAACTGATGAAATTCTACCTGAAGTGACAGTTGATGAAAAATTATTAAGTCAGGATATTCAAAAAACACAGCATTTTACAAAACCACCAGCTCGTTACAGTGAAGCAAAATTAATTAAGGAACTTGAAGATTTAGGAATTGGTAGACCAAGTACTTATGCAAGTATTATTGATACAATTGTAACAAGACAATATGTTGAACTTGTTGATAAAGCATTTAAACCAACGGAGTCAGGTTTATTAACAAATGAAAAGCTTGTTGAATTCTTTGATAGTATTATCAATGTTGAATATACAGCTCAAATGGAAAAAGAACTTGATGAAATTGCTGAAGGACATGATGATTATGTTCATGCTTTAACAACATTTGAAGATAAGTTTGAACCTTTGTTAGAAAATGCTTATGATAAGATGGAACAGATTCAACCACAAAAAACAGGGGAAACATGTCCTGAATGTGGTGGGGATCTAGTGATTCGTAAAGGAAAATATGGATCGTTTGTTGCTTGTTCTAACTATCCAACATGTAAATATATTAAAAAGGAACCTGAAACGATTGAGTATACAGGAGAAACATGTCCAAAATGTGGTAGTCCAATGATTTATAAGACAGGACGTTATGGAAAGTTTGAAGCATGTTCAAATTATCCTGAGTGTAAATATATTAAAAATGAACGAAAAAAAGCTGAACCAGTGATGACAGATGAAGTTTGTCCAAAATGTGGTAGTCCAATTGTCATTAAAAAGGGACGATTTGGAGAATTTAAAGCTTGTTCAGCTTATCCAAAATGTAAAACAATTATTAAATAAAAGTCCCATATGGGACTTTTTAGAAAGGAAAAACAAATGGAAAGAGTCAACATTATAGGGGGCGGATTAGCAGGAGTAGAAGCTGCTCATCAGTTGATTTTACGCAATATTCCTGTGCGTCTATATGAAATGCGTCCACATCAGACAACTGGTGCTCATAAAACTGAATACTTTGCTGAATTGGTTTGTTCTAATTCATTAAGAGCAGATGGACTTCATAATGCTGTAGGTGTATTAAAAAAAGAAATGGAAATGAATCACAGTTTAATTATGAAATTTGCCAGAGAACATCAAGTTCCTGCTGGAGGTTCATTAGCTGTTGATCGTTTTGGGTTTTCAAAAGCAATTAGTGAATACATCGAATCTCAGCCATTAATTGAAGTTGTACGACAAGAAGTGACTCGGATTCCTGAAGGTCCAACAATTATTGCTTCAGGCCCACTGACAAGCTCAGCTTTATCACAAGATATTCAACAGTTATTGCAGAAAGATTATTTTTATTTTTATGATGCAGCAGCACCTATCATAGAAAAAGAAAGTATTGATTTTTCAAAAGCTTATCTCAAATCAAGATATGATAAAGGAGATGCTGAATATATTAACTGTCCGATGAATGAAGAACAATTTGAAGCTTTTTATAAAGCTTTAATTGAAGCTGAAGTTGTTAAACCAAAAGATTTTGAAGAAAAGTTTTTTGAAGGCTGCATGCCTTTTGAAGAAATTGCCAGAAGAGGAAAACAGACTTTACTTTTCGGACCGATGAAACCTGTTGGATTAGAAAAGGATGGTCAAAGACCATATGCGGTTGTTCAATTAAGACAAGACAATGCTGTTGGTTCACTTTATAATATTGTTGGATTCCAGACACATTTAAAATGGGGAGAACAGGAACGTATTATTCATATGATTCCTGGTTTAGAAAATGCTAAAATTGTACGATATGGTGTTATGCATCGAAACTGTTTTATCTGTTCGCCTCGCTATCTGAAACCAACATATCAGTTTATAAATCGTGATGATCTGTTTTTTGCTGGACAAATGACAGGAGTTGAAGGATATGTGGAGTCAGCTCAAAGTGGCATAGTGGCTGGTATTAATATGGCAAGATATTTACAAGATCAGGAATTACTGATTTTTCCTAGAGAGACAGTGATGGGCTCTTTGGCATATTATATTACTCATGGTAGTGAAGATGATTTTCAGCCAATGAAAGCTAATTTTGGGATTTTACCTGATTTAGCTGTGCGTGTGAAGAAAAAAGAACGTAAGGATGCCTATGCCAAACGAGCTATTGAAACAATGGAGGATTTTATTTCAAATGTCTGATTTTTATAAGACAATGAAAGAATATTTACATTATTTGCAGTATTTTAAAAACTATTCATCTTTAACAATCAAAGGATATCAAAGAGATATTGAAGAGTTTATTCAATACTGTCAGCGTGAGAATATTTCTTGTTTTGAAACAGTGAAGTATTCTTTTTTAAGAGGCTATTTGGCTTATTTACATACTAAGAATTTATCACCTAAAACGATTAATCATCATATGAGTAGTCTAAGAGGACTTTATCGCTATCTACAAAAAGAAGAACGCATTGATGATAATCCGTTTCTACTTATTGAATCGTTGAAAGAACCACAACGTCAACCAGATTTTTTATATATTGATGAAATGTTAGATTTATTAGATAGTATTGATACACATACATCATTAGGACGTCGTAATAAAGCAATGCTTGAATTGATGTATGCCTCAGGACTACGTTGTTCAGAAGTTGTAGAGCTGCAGTTATCACAAATTGATTTTTCTAGACAACTGCTGTTGATTCACGGAAAAGGTGGTAAAGATCGTTACGTTCCGTTTCATGATTATGCGGCTTCATGGTTAAAAGATTATATTGAAAACGATCGCCAAGAGATAATGTCAAAATCACAACAGGATCATTATTTTGTATTTATTAATAAGTTTGGTAAACCTTTAACAAATCGTGGTGTGGAAGATATTGTCAATCGTGTGGTCAAAGCATATGATCCTACTAAGAAAATTCATCCTCATACCATTCGTCATTCCTTTGCAACGCATTTATTAGAACAGGGTATTGATTTACGTGTTGTTCAGGAGCTATTAGGACATGCTCATTTATCAACAACACAGGTTTATACACACATTACAAAACAGCATTTAAAAGAAATTTATGATCACTCACATCCAAGAAATCAACAAAATCATTAAGAAGTGAGAATATTTGAAAAAAATGTTGACGATAAGATGATAAAATGATAATATACAAATGTTGTAGACCTCTAGCTACAACCGCACATACAAGGTATTAAAGCTTAGCTGCCTTGATTGGCGAGTCTGAGATTATTATAAAAAGAAGGAGGTACATCATGTACGCAATTATTGAAACTGGTGGAAAACAATTAAAAGTTGAAGTTGGAGATTCTATTTTTGTTGAAAAATTAGATGTTGCTGAAGGAGAAGAAGTTGTTTTAGATAAAGTTTTATTTATTGGAGATAAAACAAATAAAATCGGTAATCCTTATATTAAAGGAGCTACTGTCACTGCTCAAGTTGAAAAACAAGGTAAAGAAAAGAAAGTTTTAATCTATAAATATAATCCTAAAAAGCATTATCATAAAAAACAAGGTCATAGACAACCTTATACAAAATTAGTGATCAAAGATATTAAAAAAACTGCTAGAAAAGCAGCTCCAAAAAGCGAAACTGCAGAAGCTGCTGAATAATGATTGAAGCTGTTATTAAAAAGCATAAACAATCCATTGTTCAAATAACGGTTTCTGGACATGCTCAAAGTGCTGAATATGGCAAAGATTTAGTATGTGCTGGAGTAAGTACTGCTTGCATAGGAATTGCAAATGCATTGGTGCATTATCAGTTTTTATCACAAGAGTTAGGTACGATTGAGATTAATGATGGATATATTGATATTAAGGTTCAACATACGAATGAGCAGATTCAAGTGGTGCTAGGGACATTTGAAGTCATGCTGGAAACAATTGAAGAATCTTATTCAAAATACATGAAAATCAAAAAGATGGAGGTATGAAACCATGATGTTTAAGTTAGATTTACAATTATTCGCTTCTAAAAAAGGTGTTGGTTCAACAAAAAATGGTCGTGATTCTGAATCAAAAAGATTAGGAGCTAAATTATCTGATGGGCAATTCTGTACTGCTGGTTCTATCATTTACAGACAAAGAGGAACTAAAATCCATCCAGGTGTAAATGTTGGAAAAGGTGGAGATGACACTTTATTTGCAAAAGTAGATGGTGTTGTGAAATTTGAAAGAGACGGAAGAACAAGAAAAAAAGTTTCTGTTTATCCAGCTGCTTAATAGGAACCCCTTATATGGGGTTCTTTTTTTGAAAAAGACGGTAAAGAAGGTGAAAAGATGAAGTTTATTGATAAAGTACATATTTATGTTGAAGCAGGTAAAGGTGGCGACGGTGTTGTGGCCTTTCGTCGTGAAGCCTATGTACCTAAAGGTGGACCTGCTGGAGGAGATGGTGGAAAAGGTGGTAGTATTATTTTTGAAGCTACAACATCACTTTCCACTCTATTAGACTTTAGATATCATCGTGAATATAAAGCAAAAAGCGGTGGTCAGGGAATGGCTAAAAAGATGCATGGTGCAGATGGTGCTGATATGATTTTAAAAGTTCCTGTTGGAACTGTCATTTATGATGAAGATAGTGGACGTGTTTTGGCTGATTTAACTCATGATAAACAAAGAGCGGTGATTGCTAAAGGTGGACGTGGTGGACGTGGAAATGCACGATTCGCAACAAGTCGTAATCCTGCTCCAACTATTTGCGAACGCGGAGAACCTGGTGAAAAATATAATTTGATTTGTGAATTAAAATTACTTGCGGATGTTGGGTTGGTTGGATTCCCATCAGTGGGGAAATCAACGTTATTATCAGTTGTAACACGTGCAAAGCCAGAGATTGCTGATTATCATTTCACAACAATTGTTCCTAATTTAGGAGTGGCTCAATCTAAAGATGGACGTTCATTTGTTATGGCTGATTTACCAGGTTTAATTGAAGGAGCCAGTCAAGGAAAAGGATTAGGTCATCAGTTCTTACGTCATATTGAAAGATGTCGTGTTATTGTTCATGTTATTGATATGGGTGGTACTGAAGGTCGTGATCCTTATGAAGATTATTTGGCTATTAATAAAGAGCTGGGTGAATATAAATATCGTTTATTAGATAGACCACAAATCATTGTTGCTAATAAGATGGATGAACCTGCAGCTGAGGAAAATCTTGAACGTTTTAAAGCCCAATTGAATGAAGATATTCCTGTTTTTCCTGTTATTGCTTTGATTCAAGAAGGTGTAGATATGGTTCTTTATGCAATTGCGGACTTATTGGATCGTACACCATCATTTGCCAGTGAAGAGGAAGAAACAGAAAACAGTGTTCTCTATACATATGAAAAACCAGATGAAATTGGATTTGAAATTCATAATATGGGTAATGGGCAATGGCACGTTACTGGTGAAAGAGTGGAAAAAATTGTTCAAATGGCATCGCTTGGTAGCGATGATGGTGTCAAACGTTTTGCACAGAAAATGCGTAATATTGGTTTGGATGATGCTTTGCGTGTGGCAGGTGTTCAAGCTGGAGACACAGTTTCAATTTTAGATTTTGAATTTGAGTTTTATGAATAGACCAATTCCATAATAGATGAAAAAATGAGAAAATTGCTTCTCATTTTTTTATTTATGTTAAAAGTGTGCTATAATGATGTGGATATTATGAAATGGGAGTTGTCACATGTATAGTTATATTAAAGGTGTTATTGTCGATATGTGTAAAGATCATATCGTGGTAGATAATCAAGGAATTGGTTATTTGATTTATGTTTCTAATCCTTATCAGTTTACAAAAGGAAAAGAAACATTAGTTTATGTGTATCAACAGGTCAGAGAAGATGGTATTATTTTGTTTGGTTTTTTAACCAAAGAAGAAAAAGATTTATTTTTAAAGTTGATACTTGTCAAGGGAATTGGTTGTAAAACGGCTATTGGTATTTTGGCTACTGGTGATGTTCAAGCAATTATTTCAGCAATTGAATCCAAAAATATTACCTATTTAAGAAAAATCCCAGGTATTGGACCTAAGGCCGCTCAACAGATTGTATTAGATTTACAAGGTAAATTTGATATACCATCATCACAAATTGTTTTAACATCAGTAGAATTTGATGAAGCTGTAGAAGTTTTGATAGCTTTAGGATATAAACGTCAGGATGTTGATCGTGTGATGAATACACTTTCTCATGAATCGCTAGATACAAATGGGTATGTAAAAAAAGCTCTAGGTTTATTAGTCAAGATATAGGAGGGTGACTATGGATTTAAATCATGATGTTTTAGATATCAATGAACATATAGAAGATGAAGAAAATCAATTAAGACCTCAATCTTTTGATGAATATATTGGACAAAGTCATTTGAAGAAGAATTTAAAAGTTTTTGTTGGGGCGGCTAAACTAAGAAATGAAACATTGGATCATGTTTTATTGTATGGGCCACCTGGTTTAGGAAAAACAACTATGTCCATGATTATTGCTAATGAAATGGGAACGCATTTAAAAGCAACAACTGGACCAAGTATTGAAAAAACTGGTGATTTGGTTGCTATTTTAACATCACTTGAACCTGGAGATGTCTTATTTATTGATGAAATTCATCGTTTGAATAAAGTAGTAGAAGAAATTTTATATCCAGCAATGGAAGATTTCTATGTAGATGTTGTTATTGGAAAAGAAGCTTCAACACGTTCTATTCGTATTGATTTGCCACCTTTTACACTTGTTGGAGCGACAACACGTGCTGGTGATTTATCAGCACCATTAAGAGATCGTTTTGGTATTGTTTCTAAACTTGAATATTACAATGTTGAAGAATTAACATCTATTATTAATCGTACCAGCCAGGTTTATCATATTGAAATGGATGATGAAGCTAAAATTGAATTAGCCAAAAGATCACGTGGAACACCAAGAATTGCCAATCGTTTATTTAGACGAGTGAGAGATTTTGCCCAATATAATGGTGATGATGTTATTACAAAAGAAAGAACAGTGGAAGCTTTACAATCGTTAAAAGTAGATGAATTAGGTTTAGATGATGTTGATCATAAATATCTATTAGGTATTATTCAACGTTTTCGTGGTGGGCCAGTTGGCTTAGAGGCTATTGCTGCAAGCATTGGTGAGGAACCATTGACTTTAGAAGATGTTTATGAACCTTATTTATTGCAGACAGGATTGATTAAAAGAACGCCTAGAGGGCGTGTTGTTACTGAATTAGCATATCAGCATTTTCACATTTTAAAAGAATCTTAGGATTCTTTTTTTATTTGAGGAGGTATTTATGAAAAAGAAATATCAAGTGTTAGGTCTGATTATTTTAATGATATGTTCTATTGTATATGATTTTCAAAAACCAGATGTTCAAAAAGAAGAGACGATTTCTTTGTCTTATGTTATTTTAGAAGGGGAATTTTTAAAAACAGGAAAGTATGAATTTGAAGGTGAAAAAACAATTCAGGATATTATTGATGAGGTTGGTGTTTCTGATCAGGCTAATTTAAACTCTGTAAAGGGTGATAAGATTGTTGAAGATGAAAGTCGTTTATATATACCACCCCAACAAGAGCATGCGATTTCTTTAAATAATGCTTGCCAAGAGGAACTTATGAGTTTGCAGGGAGTAGGCGAAAAAACAGCGTTAAAAATTATTGATTATCGTCAACAACATCCTTTTGAAACAATTGAGGATATTATGAATATCAGTGGAATTGGAGAAAAAACATATTTAAGGCTTAGGGAACATCTATGCTTATAAGATATCATTGTTTCTATTATGCATTAGGACTTCTATGTCTGACATTGGGAAAAGTTCTTCATCCACTTTTTTATTTGTTATTAGGGGTTTATGCTATTTTTGTTTATCGACGATTATCTTTATATCATTTATGTTTGATGATACTTTTATGTATCATTTTTTATTTACAGCCACATTATATTTTACAATTACCTTCAGTGATTGAAGGTGAAGTCGTCAAAGCAAGTGAAAAATATTGTTATTTGAAAACAGATATAGGAACCGTTAAGCTTTATCATCAGGAAGCTATTGAATATGGTGATGTGATTAAAGCAAAAGTTGAACCACTAGAACTTTATGAAAATACAAATGATTATGCTTTTTGTGAAAGAGATTATCTTTATGGACAAAAGATTTTTCATAAAGCTTATTTACAGACATTACTCAAGCAACAGCATCATCCTACATTTTATCACTGGCTAGAACAGCGTTTATCAGACCATCAGGATATAAATGATTATCAGAAATTATTTATTTTAGGTGAAAGAAATGAAAGCATTCATGATGATTATCAGGTTTTGACAGATTTATCTTTAGTCCATATGTTTGCTTTATCAGGTATGCATATTCATATTTTGTATGCTCTCATCAAAAATGTTCTTGGTTTATTTCTGCCACGTTCTTTGTCTAGATCTATAACCTATTTATTGATTGGTTTTTATATTTTTTCTATCCCAATGCTTGTGTCTTTATATCGTGCTTTTTTTGTTTTATTGTTGTATGATTTATTGAAAAAGTGGCTGAATAAATTAGATGTTTTTGCTATTTTGATTATGGCATCTTTATTTTATAATCCTTATATCATTTTTAATATTTCTTTTGTTTTTTCTTATTTTGTTTATTTTATTGTTTTATTGACACAACATATGCGTTATTCTTCATTTTGGATTTATTTATCTTCTTTACCTATTATTCTCACACTTAATGCTCAAATTCCACTGATTGCTTTTTTTGTTAGTGATATTTTGAATCTTTTTATTGAATATTTTTATAGTTTATGTATTTTTTCAATTATTTTTCCTGCTTTAGAAATTATTTTAAAATATTATGTAAGTGTTTTTCAAAGTATTTTATCATTTTTAGAAACAATCAATCATTTTATTGTTTTTTCAAAACCTACACTAGCATGGCTTGTCTTGTTTTATTTCTTTTATTTTCGGCTTTTATTACGTCAGGAGATCCAGCATCGCTATCGCCATGATATATGTGCTTTACTTTCATTAATGCTGGTATTAAATGTATGGAGTCAATATAAGATTTATGGAGAAGTGACAATGATTGATGTTGGACAAGGAGATTGTACTTTGATTCGTTTACCAATGAATCAGGGGCATATTTTAATTGATACTGGAGGTCATCAGGAATATGATTTGGCTACACAAACAATTATTCCCTATTTAAAGTCAGTTGGAATTTCACATTTAGATTATGTTTATATTTCTCATGATGATTTTGATCATTGTGGAGCATTAGATTCTTTGCTGGAACATTTTTCAGTTGGACAAGTGATTGATAGTTTTGAAGAGAGTCGACAAATTGGATGTGCTCATATTCAAATGTTAAAAAGTGACAAAATTTATAGTGATTCAAATGACCAGTCTTTACTCATGTATGTGACTTTACCAGCTATGAATATCCTGTTTATGGGGGATGCTTCTGTTGCTGTTGAAAAGGATGTTGAAAAACAGCTTCAAGACTTAGATGTTGATGTTCTTAAAGTATCTCATCATGGAAGTGCAACGGCTACATCAGCCACTTTTTTATCACAAATTCATCCTGAAATTGCAATGATTGGTGTCAAGAAGGATAATATGTATCATCATCCATCATTAGAAGTGATTGAACGATTACAAAGAAAAGGAATCACAATTTTACGTACTGATCAAGATGGGATGTTTCATATTCGATTTTATGGAAAAGAACGTTACATTTTAAGGTGATTCATGTATAATGATAGGCGTGGGGTGATTCTATGAATTTTGTTATTTATGGTGAAGATAAATTATTAATGGAACAAAGATTGAAGACATTAAAGAAAAAATATCATATTCAGGAAGATGATATGAATATTGTGACATATTGGTGTCAGGACACACCATTATCATCTATCATAGAAGATGCTTTAACACCACCTTTTTTAAGTGAGTATAAAATGATTGTTGTGAAAAACCCCGTTTTTTTGACAACGCAAAAACAAAAAATAGCAAGTGATGAAGATATTCAAAAATTTATGGATTATTTAAAACTAGACAATCCTACTACAGTTCTTGTCATCTATCATGATCAAAGAAATTTTGATGAAAGAAAAAAAGTTGTTAAAGAGTTGCGTAAAAATGCTCATTTTTATGATATTGAAAAAATGGATGAACATCAATTATATAAAGCCACACATCAGGCTATTAAAAGTCGTGGCTGTGAGATTGATGAAGAAGCTTTAAGGTTGTTTTTATCACGTATGCCAAATAATTTATTAGAAATTTCTCAGGAAGTTCAAAAACTTTGTTTATATACAAAGCATATTACAACACAGACAGTTGATTTGTTAGTGAGTAAACAGATTGAAGAAAATGTGTTTGAATTAACTCAAGCTATTTTAAATAAGGAAACAGCGAGAAGTTTTCGTATCTATAAAGATCTTATTATGAATAATGAAGAACCAGTGAAATTGATTGTTTTGATTGGAAATGCTATGCGTTTATTATATCAGGTGAAATTGTTGGATAGAAAAGGCTATAATGATAAAGAGATAGCCCAAATGTTATCTATTAAATCTGGCCGTTTGTGGTATATTAGACGAGATAGTCGAAATTTTGATTTGAAAGAATTATTGGTTTGTATTGATGAATTATCACAACTTGATATTGCGATAAAAACAGGAAAAATTGATAAATACAAGGGTTTAGAACTCTTTTTAATGCGAATGGGAGGAAATGGAAAATGGAATCAATGAGAGAATTATTTAAAATTGGTGTTGGGCCCTCTTCATCACATACGATGGGCCCTCAAAGGGCAGCCTTAAAAATAAGTGAAATGTATCCTGAAGCCACACATTTTCATGTCGATTTACATGGTTCATTGGCTTTAACAGGGAAGGGACATTTAACTGATTATATAATTGAAAAGACTTTTGCGCCAAAACCTGTTCAATTTTCTTTTAAAAGTGAAGAATTACCTTTTCATCCTAATGGCATGATTGTTCATGTTTATAAGGATGATGTAAAAATGAAAACGGTAGAAGTTTATTCTATTGGTGGTGGTTCCATCCTATTTAAAGGAGATTTGGCTCAAGATCCAGTTCAGGTATATCAACAAAATACAATGAAAGAAATACTTGACTATGTAGATGTTCATGGTATTTCTTTATATGATTATGTTTTAGAAAATGAAGGTGAAGATTTTGATCATTTTCTTTCTGATATATTGGAAGCTATGTTTGAAAGTGTTGAAAATGGTTTGAAAAAAGAAGGAGTCATTCAAGGAAAGCTAAAATTAAAAAGAGTAGCAAAATCAATGTTTCAACAGGCGCAAAATACGCGACGTGAAGCTGATCGTGAAAGATTATTTATTTCTAGTTATGCTTATGCTGTGTCAGAAGAAAATGCTGATGGTGGACAAATTGTGACAGCACCAACATGTGGGGCGAGTGGTATTATGCCAGCTATTCTTTATTATTGTTATAAGCAATTACATATTGAAAAGAAAGATTTGATTAAAGCTTTAGCTATTGGCGGTTTATTTGGTAATGTTGTTAAAACAAATGGTACAATTTCTGGCGCTGATGGTGGTTGTCAGGCAGAAGTAGGAACGGCCTGTGCAATGGCGGCTGCTACAATGGCTTGGATATATGAACTTAATAATTCGTTAATAGAGTATGCTGCTGAAATGGGATTAGAACACAATCTAGGATTGACTTGTGATCCTGTAGGTGGTTATGTTCAAATTCCATGTATTGAGCGTAATGGATATGGATCATTACGTGCATTAGATGCAGCAATGTTAGCTAAACAGTTAGGTTATTTAAGAAAAAACAAAGTGTCTTTTGATACTATTGTCAAAGTCATGAAAGAAACGGGTAAAGATTTATCTAGTGATTATAAAGAAACCTCTCTAGGTGGATTAGCGAAAGAATTTGGTTTATCATGAGTGCTTTATATGTTCATGTTCCATTCTGTCAGCATATTTGCAGTTATTGTGATTTTTGTAAAGTCTTTTATGATGAAAAATGGGCCTGGGATTATTTAAAAGCTTTATCTTTTGAAATAAAAGATAAAGCTTTATCAACATCTTATGATAGTATCTATATTGGTGGTGGAACACCAACTGCTCTTACTTATCAGCAGCTTCAATACTTATTTGAATTATTAAAACCTTTTTCCAAACAAGTTCAAGAATATAGTATCGAAGTCAATCCAGAAACAATGGATCAAGAAAAATTAGAGCTTTGTTTTCAAAATGGTGTCAATCGTTTAAGCATTGGTGTTCAGACCTTTCGTGATGATTTATTAAAAAAGATTGGTAGAGTTCATACCTCTAAACAAGTTTTAGAACTCATAAAAGATGCTCAAACAATAGGCTTTCAGGATATTAATATTGACTTGATGTATGGGTTACCAGATCAGACATTAGAAGATGTTCAAGCAGATATTCAACAATTATGTCAATTAGACATAGGACATGTTTCCTATTATGCGTTGATTTTAGAGGATCATACAATCTTAAAAAATATGAATTATCAGCCTTTAGATGATGAAGAAGATGCCAAGTGGTATCATTTTATACGACAAGAATTAAAAAAATATGGTTTCCATCAATATGAAGTGAGTAATTATTATCGTTATAAACCATCGTTACATAATCTTGTATATTGGCATTATCAGGATTATGAGGGGATTGGTCTTTCTGCACATTCGTTAAAAAAACATCATCGTTATGAAAATACAAAATCTTTGACACGTTATTTGAATCATCATTATTTAGAAAATGATATTCCATTGTCTATGGAGGATTGCTTGTTTGAAAAAATAATGATGGGTTTACGTTTGAATGAAGGAATTTCTCTTGAGGAAATGAATAGATTATTTGATATTGATTTTCAAGTGAAATATCAAGATGTCATTACTAAATATCAAAATATGAATTTTTTAGAAATAACGAATGGATATTTAAAAACAACATCTTTAGGGATGAATTATCTCAATAATATTTTAATAGATTTTTTAGAAGATGAACAGGGATGACCTGTTTTTCATTCTTTTTTAGCACAAAAGTGTTGACAGTGCTAAAAAGATGAGTATAATGTAATTAGCACAAGAGGAAAAGGAGTGCTAAAGGAGGCTATGATATGCTGACAGCTAGGCAATTACTGATTTTAAAATGTATTGTTGAAGAATTTGTGGAAACGGCTGAGCCAGTAGGATCAAAAACCTTAATGACGAAATATCAGCTTCCTTATTCGAGTGCAACAATTAGAAATGAAATGTCGTTTCTAGAAGAACACGGTTACTTAGAGAAGACGCATACGTCTTCAGGGCGTGTCCCATCAACAAAAGGATATCGTTTTTATGTCGATACCTTGATGCAACCTAGTGTAGATGACGAGGTGAAAAATAAGGTTTCAACAATTTTGGGAGATCGACATCGCTCTTTAAATGAAATTATTAAAGAGAGTTGCCAAATTTTAAGTCAATTGACTCATTTGACAACAGTCGCATTAGGACCAAATGCAATTTATGAACATTTACAGAATATTACACTTGTTCCTTTATCTGAACATACTGTGACAGCCATTATCGTCACAGATAAAGGACATGTTGAAAATCGAAACTTCAATATTAAGAATAATGCTTATATGGAAGATTTAACGAGTTGTGTCAATGTCATGAATGAACTGCTTGATGGAACACCGATGAATCAAGTCGTTTATCATTTAGAAAGAGATGTCAAACCTATATTAAGTGCTCGTATTAAAGAACATGAAGTTCTATTCAATGCTTTCTTGGAAGCATTTATGAAGTTTGCGAATAACAATGTTTATTTTTCTGGAAAAGAGAATATGTTATATCAGCCAGAATATAACGATGTGAATAAATTACGTCGTTTAGTAACTGCATTTGAAAATTCACAATCTTGGAAAAGTTTGGAACCGATTGCTTTGGAAGATGGTGTAACGGTCAGAATTGGAAGTGATTCACCAATAAAGGATTTAAATGATGTTTCGGTGATTTCAGCTTCGTTTAAAACAGGGAATGAGTCTAAAGGATCTATTTCAGTCATTGGGCCAACGCGTATGCCTTATGAGAAAGTCGTTTCTTTAGTTGAGTATATTTCAAAGAGCTTAGAAGAAGTTCTTGTAAGTCAAAATGATGAAGATGATGAATAGAGGTGAAACAATGGCAAAGGAAAAGGAAACTGAAAAAGAAGAAGTGACAGAAGAAGTTGTAGATGAACAAACAAATGAAAATGAAGAAAAGCAAGATGAGAATACAACAGAAAGCTTAGAAAAGCAAATGAAAAAATTGGAAGAAGAAGTCAATACATGGAAAACGGATTATTATAAAGTTTTTGCAGATATGGAAAACTTAAAAAGACGTTTAGAAAAAGAACATCAAAATTCATTAAAATTTATGATGCAGTCATTTATTGAAGAATTGCTTCCAGTAGTGGATAATTTTGAACGTTCGTTGAATGTGCAAAATCCAAGTGAAGAAGTTCAAACTTTCTTGAAAGGTTATCAGATGATCTTTGATCAGTTGATGAACATTTTAAAGAAAAATGGTGTAGAAGTGATTGAAGCTCAAGGTAAAGAATTTGATCCAAATCTACATCAGGCAGTAATGACAACACAAGATGAAAATTTTGATCACAATGTTGTTGTAGAAGAACTTCAAAAAGGTTACAAATTGAAAGATCGCGTTATTCGTGCATCTTTAGTCAAAGTCAATGAATAAATTTTAGGAGGATGATCATTATGGGTAATAAAATTATTGGTATTGATTTAGGAACAACAAACTCATGTGTAAGTGTGATGGAAAATGGTGAAGCAAAAGTTATTGCAAATCCTGAAGGATTAAGAACAACTCCATCTGTTGTTGCTTTCAAAAATGGAGAAATTATTGTTGGTGAAGCTGCTAAACGTCAAGCAGTTACAAACAAAGAAACTGTTATGTCAATTAAAAGACATATGGGTACAAACTATAAAGAACATGTTAATGGTAAAGATTATACACCTCAAGAAATTTCAGCTATGATTTTACAAAACTTAAAAGCAACTGCTGAATCTTATTTAGGTGAATCAGTTAATCGTGCTGTTATTACAGTACCTGCATATTTCAATGATGCTCAACGTCAGGCAACAAAAGATGCTGGTAAAATTGCTGGATTAGAAGTTGAACGTATTATCAACGAACCAACTGCAGCAGCATTAGCATTTGGTGTTGATAAATTAGATAAAGAACAAAAAGTTTTAGTTTATGACTTAGGTGGAGGAACATTTGACGTTTCTATCCTTGATTTAGCTGATGGTATGTTTGAAGTTTTAGCTACTGCTGGTGATAACCATTTAGGTGGAGATGACTTTGACCAAGCTATCATGAACTGGATTGTTGCTGAATTCAAAAAAGAACAAGGTGTTGACTTAAGCAACGATAAAATGGCTATGCAACGTGTGAAAGAAGCTGCAGAAAAAGCGAAAAAAGATGTTTCTGGTATGATGCAAACTCAAATTTCATTACCATTCATTTCTGCTGGTCCAGCTGGTCCATTACATCTTGAATTAACACTAACAAGAGCTAAATTTGATGAATTAACACATGATTTAGTTATGCGTACAGAAGGACCTGTAAGACAAGCATTAAGCGATGCAGGTATGTCTCCAAGTGATATTGATCAAGTTTTATTAGTTGGTGGATCTACACGTATTATTGCAGTTCAAGAATCAGTAAAGAGATTACTTGGAAAAGAACCTAACAAATCAGTAAACCCTGATGAAGTTGTTTCTATGGGTGCTGCAATCCAAGGTGGAGTTATTGCTGGAGATGTTAAAGACATTGTCTTACTAGATGTAACACCATTATCATTAGGTATTGAAACAATGGGTGGAGTTATGACTGTCTTAATTGAAAGAAATACAACTATCCCAACAACTAAATCACAAATCTTCTCTACTGCTGCTGATAATCAACCTGCTGTTGATATCAACGTATTACAAGGTGAAAGAACAATGGCTAAAGATAATAAACAATTAGGTTTATTTAAATTAGATGGTATTGAACCTGCACCTAGAGGAGTACCTCAAATTGAAGTAACTTTCAGCATTGATGTTAACGGTATTGTTAATGTTAAAGCAAAAGATATGAAAACACAAAAAGAACAATCTATCACTATTCAAAACTCAACTGGTTTAAGTGATGAAGAAATTGATAGAATGGTTAAAGAAGCTGAAGCAAATAAAGCTGATGACGAAAAGAAACGTAAAGATATTGAAACAAGAAATAAAGCTGAACAAATGATTAATGAAATCGATAAAGCTTTAGCTGAACAAGGTGATAAGATTGATGATAATCAAAAAGCTCAAGCTACTGCTTTAAGAGATGAATTAAAGAAAGCATTAGATGCTAACGATATGGCTACACTTGAAGCAAAAATGAGTGAATTAGAACAAGTTGCTCAACAAATGGCAGCATATCAATATCAACAATCACAACAAGGAGCTAATCCAACAGGTGATGCTTCAAATACAGCAACTCAAGATGATGATGTTGTTGATGCAGATTTTACAGAAAAAAATTAAAATAAAGCCAAGGCTTTGCCTTGGTTTTATCTAGTCAAGAGGTGAGATTATGGCTGAAAAAAGAGATTATTATGAAGTGCTAGGTATATCAAAGAGTGCCAGTGCTGATGAAATAAAAAGAGCATATCGTAAAATGGCTAAAAAATATCACCCTGATGTCAATAAGGAACCTGGAGCAGAAGAAAAGTTTAAAGAAGTTCAGGAAGCCTATGATGTTTTATCTGATGACAATAAAAAAGCTGCCTACGATCGTTATGGTCATGCTGCATTTGATCAAGCTGGTGGATTCGGTGGAGGAGCCGGAGGCTTTGGCGGATTTGGTGGCTTTGAAGATGTTGACTTAGGAGATATTTTTGGTTCATTCTTTGGTGGTGGAGGATCACGTCAAAGAAAAAGTGGACCTATGCGTGGTGAAGACCGCTTTGTTCAATTAGAAATTGATTTTATGGATGCTATTAAAGGTAAGAAGGCAGAAATTAAAATCAATTATGATGAACAATGTTCACATTGTCATGGAACTGGTGCGAAAACACCTAACGATTATCAGACATGTTCTAGATGTGGTGGAACAGGTACGATTCGTACACAACAACGTTCACCTTTTGGAACATTTGTAAATCAGACAACATGTCCTGATTGCCATGGTACAGGTAAAGTGGTTAAAGAAAAATGTCCTCACTGTCATGGTAATGGATATGTCAATAAAAATATAACAGTTGAATTAAATATACCAGCTGGTATTAATACACACCAACAGTTACGTGTTCAAGGTAAAGGACGTCGTGGTACAAATGGTGGACCTAATGGTGATTTATATGTTGAAATCTATGTCAAACCACATCAACACTTCCAACGTGATGGTAGAAACATTTATATTTCTATTCCAATTTCAGCAGTTGATGCCACTCTAGGTTGTGAAGTAGATGTCCCAACAGTTTATGGTGATGTGACATTAAAAGTTCCAGAAGGAACACAACCAGGTACAACATTACGTTTAAAGGGTAAAGGTGTGAAGGATTTACGTAGTGATAATTATGGAGATCAATTTGTTAAAATTGATGTTAAGATTCCTACAAAATTATCTCGTGAAGAAAAAGATCTTTATCATAAGTTAAAAAAAGCCGCAAAAAAAGAATCAATCTTTGATCAATTCAAAAAAGGTTTTAGAAGATAGCATGAATTTGTTATCTTCTTTTTTCATATGATAGGGTATAATGATTGAATAAAAGGGTATAAAAAAAGCATCCAGGAAGGATGCAATCTTTATCATTAAGCACTTTTTCTAAGAGTTCTTAATTCTCTTGCTGAAATTTTTACTTTTTTTGGTTTACCATTGACTAAAATAGTAGCTTTTTGTAAGTTAACATTCCATTTTCTCTTAGTTGCATTTAATGCATGAGAACGAGAATTACCAGACATAGGTCCTTTTCCGCTCACTTCACATTTTCTAGCCATTATATTCACCATCCTTTACAAAGTGTCATTCACATACTTAAGTATAATATCATTAATAAAAAGAAAATGCAAATACTTTTTTATATAAACATAAAAAATATTTTGTATTTGAACGTAAATATAATATATGAAAAATATGAATATTTCAATATTTTTTTAAATTTTATTTACAAGATAATATAAGTGGGTTATAATGCGTATGCATTGTTATGAAATAATTGTCAACAATTTAAAAATAAGATATAATATAGTTAACTATTTATGAATTTATGATAAGAACGGAGGAATAGTTATGATAACAAAAACAACTGATTTAGGAGATATTCATCTTTCATTAGATGTCGTTGCTAGCATTACTGGGGGTGCTGCAACTGAATGCTATGGAGTTGTTGGAATGGCAAGCCAAAAGATTATGAAAGATGGTTTTTATGATCTTTTAGGTAAAGATAATTATGCTAAAGGGATTGTCGTAGAAGATGGGGAAACAGGAATTATTTTAAATGTCTATATTATCGTTGGATATGGTGTCAAAATTTCTGAGGTTGTTTATGAAGTTCAAAAGAAAGTGAAATATGTTTTAGAAACAACTTTAGATATTGATATTGAAGCAGTGAATGTTTTTGTACAAAGCATTCGTGTAACGGATTAGTGGAGGGTTAACATGAGAATCATTGATGGTAAACAGTTTAAAGAGATGGTTATAACAGGTGCAACTGTTTTGCATAATAATCATCCAGAAATTGATGCACTAAATGTTTTTCCTGTGCCTGATGGAGATACAGGTACAAATATGTCTTTAACATTTAGTTCTGGGGCAGATGAGATTGAAAAGTTAGATTCTAACGATATATATGAAATTTCAAAAAAATTATCTAAAGGTTTATTGATGGGAGCAAGGGGAAACTCTGGTGTTATTTTATCACAGATCTTTAGAGGTATTTCTATGGCTTTTGAGGGAAAATCTCAAGTGGATGCTGTAGAATTAGCACAAGCTTTACAAAATGGAGCAAAAGTAGCTTATAAAGCTGTTATGCGTCCTGTTGAAGGTACAATTTTAACTGTCATAAGAGAATCAAGTGAAGCTGTTGTAAAATATGCAAAACCTGGTATGGAAATCGAAGATGTTTTTTCTTACTTTGTAAAAGAAGCTGAAGAATCATTGGAAAGAACACCAGAACTTTTACCTGTATTAAAAGAAGTTGGTGTTGTTGATAGTGGTGGTGCTGGTCTCTTATTGATTTTAACAGGGTTTATGGCTGCTTTAGCTGGTGAAGAAATTGAACGTGTAGACATTAATAACGATAATGCAAAAGAAGCACTTGTTGATGTTGAATCTGATAGTGAAGATGCATATGGTTATTGTACAGAATTTATTTTTAGATTGGATCCAGCAAAAATAAAAGTTTTTAAAGAAGAAAACTTACGTAATGAACTAGAAAGATTACCTGGTAATAGTATTGTTGTTGTTCAGGATGAAGATATCGTTAAAGTTCATGTGCATACATTAAAACCAGGAAATGCTTTAAATGTGGCACAAAGATACGGTGAGTTTATTAAATTAAAGATTGAAAATATGCAAGAACAGCATAATTCTATTTTAGAAGCTAATAGTACACCTGCTGCTAATGCAAAAGCTACATTAACAGCACCAAAGGAAGAACCTAAGGATGTGTCTATTATTAGTGTGGCTGCTGGTGACGGTATTAAAGATATGTTCTTAGAATTGCATTGTGATTATGTTGTCAGTGGTGGGCAAACAATGAATCCTTCTGCTGAAGATATCGTTCAAGCTATTCGTGATGTTAATGCAAAACATGTCATTATATTACCAAATAACTCAAACATTGTGATGACAGCACAACAGGCAGCTATTATTTTAGAAGATGAAGTAGATGTTCATGTGATTCCTTCTAAAACAATTCCACAAGGTTTATCAGCATGTATTATGTTTAATCCAGAAGTGTCTTTAGAAGACAATTTAAATGAAATGAATGAAGCTATTGCAAATGTGAAAACTGGACAAGTGACTTTTGCGATTAAAGATACAAATATTGATGGTGTGGATATTAAGGCTAATCAATATATGGCATTATGTGAAAAAGAGATTATTGCTTGTGTTCCAAATAAAGTAGAAGCTTTAAAAGAAACTTTAAATGGATTGGTTGATGAAGATTCAGAAATTATTACTTTAATTTATGGTGAAGATGTAACTGAAGACGAAGTTGAAGATATTGAAAGTTATGTTGAAGATCACTTTGAAGCTGAAATCGAATGTGTAAATGGAAAACAACCAGTATATTCATTTATTGTAGGTGTTGAATAGAATATTACGAAAGACAGGATAATATTTAAAAATATTTATTATAGAATACGGAAGGCTCGATTTTATCGAGCTTTTTTGCATCTTATGAAATAATAAAGAATATTGGGTTATTTTTTTAATGATTTTTGCACTTTTTTTATCTTGGCTTGCTTATCAAAACAAATTGTTTTTTCTGTAATGATAACAAATATTATTTTAAAATCCTTATTTGCACAGTGAGCCTGTAAATAGTATAATAGATGTGCGATAAAAG
>OGPH01000265.1_pt1 | contig 60441 bp, 84 predicted proteins | sample 1552891 | NCBI WGS metagenome assembly OGPH01 (sample SAMEA2580272, study PRJEB22360) | human gut metagenome | biome: human gut; feature: human-associated habitat; material: faeces | place: Denmark | collected 2008/2010 | reverse complement strand
AAGGAGAAGGTATATTTTAATGACTGATAAATGAGTCAATTATAATATACCAGGAAAAAGATGAAGGAGAAAACAAAAGGTATAATATTATCAGTAGTCGTTATAATCTCTCTTATCACAATATTCATTCATCAGCCTATAGAAATTAAAAGAGATATATTCAATAATACAAGGCATAAAAATGACGAGATTCAATTGATTATGAATGAAGCTGTTGATTTTATAAGTCAAGACGGGATTACAGTGACTCGAGTTCATTATGATGGTAAAGAAAGTCAAGAGACGGAAAATAGACTTATTAATGATTATGGATATCAGGACGCTATAGTTGTTTATCTAGAATTCCATACAGGATTCTTTAACATACCATCTGGATTTATAGGAAACTACCATGCATCCGGATATCAATATGTTTGTATTAAAAATAATCAAGGCATATGGGAATTACATAGCGTTGGTTATGGATAATAACATTATTATTTTTAAAGGTGAATCATTGCAGTGATTCACCTTTGATTCTATATTGATCAATTAAGAAAAGGTATAGACAAATAAAAAAGACATAAAGAATTTCTAGGATTCCACTTACATGACCACTGACTATAAATAAAATAATCAGCACTTGTAAACCACAATGAAAAATCCAGTGAGTTTGAATGTAAATGGATGGATATTGAATAGAAAGATAATGTGTATAGATTTGTAATATCACAATAAAAAATAGTGATGAAATCATCGAAGCATAGACATGGAGTTGTGATAGCCATGATTGATCATTTGAATACGGACATATGGCACCAATACACATTATGAAAGTTGTAAAAACAATAAGATAGGGAATATATTTTGGATAATAATTTAAATATTGAAAATGACGATAAGTCTGATATGCAAAATAAAATGCACAGACAATTGTATAAACAACAACGAGAAGATGATGTTCTGGTAATGTAGACACGCCTGTAATATTCTCGTACATCACATCTTTACGTGTAGCAATAAATAATGTTGAAAGAAAGATTAAAATATAAGACATATAGACACCTCTTTAAAATTATATACTTTTTTAAAAAAATAAAAAGGAAAATTCTAAACATAGAAAAGAATAAAGATACATGAAAAGATCATATTGATTCTATTTTACCGCACTTGCATCAATTTATTCATATTTTATTGATGGGAAAATGTCACCAATTGGAAAATAATTCATATTTTAAAATGAGGTGACTAGGAATGCTGATTTTTGTTAATCATGATGATTTACGTGGACAGGAAGTCATGGAAGAATTGGTGAAAAATGGATATTATGTAACTGATGAATGGAAAGATTTGCGTTATTGTCAAATGATTTATTTGGGTTTAAAAGGAATTGATCGAAAAAATCGACTTTTATTACATCGTGATACAATTATTGTTGATGAAAAAACATGGAAACAGTTGCATCCACAGACAATAATCATAACAATGATTCATAATGATTATTTAGATGCATTATCTAAACAATATGGTTTTCAATATTATGCTTTTTTAGATGAGGAAGATTTTGTTGATAAAAATAGTGTTTTGACGGCTGAAGGTGTCATTTCCTATTTGATTTCACATCGTCGTTTTCCTATATATCACAGTCAAATTCATGTGCTGGGGTATGGGCATTGTGGGCAGGTCATTGTTCGTGATTTCATAGCTTTACAAGCCTATGTTCATGTAGGAATAAGAAATCGTCAGCTTTTTGAAGACATTGAAAAAACAGGAGCTAAACCGTATCATTTGGATCATATGGATTTAAGTGATTGTGATGTTTTGATTAATACAATTCCATCGCAGGTAGTGACATCATCTAAGCTTGATCAGGCTCCAACATCTATGATGATTCTTGACATTGCCTCCTATCCATATGGTGTAGATCATCACTATGCATTATCAAAAGGTTTCAATAGTATTATCTTGCCATCTATTCCTAGTAAATATGCATATGGGTATGCTGGTAGGATGATGACAGATTTTATGAAGGAGAAGATGAAAAATGTATAAAATTGGTTTTGCTGTAACAGGTTCATTTTGTAGTATGAATGATATGCTGGAAGTTTTAAAACAAGTTTGTCAACATTATGATGTAGAAGTTTTTATAACGCCACATGTGCATCAACTGGATACTCGTTTTTATACACATGAAGAGCTAGAAGAAAAGATTAAAGAAATCACTCATAAAGATATTCATACAACGATTCAAGAGGCTGAAGTCTATGGACCAAAACCACAATTGGATGCTGTACTTGTCTATCCTTGTGATGCTACGACTTTAAATAAAATAGATTTAGGTATTAATGATAATTGTGTAACAATGTTGGTTAAATCATGTTTACGTAATCAAATTCCGATTGTATTAGGGGTTTATTCAAATGATATTCTATCTAACAGTGGTGTTCATCTTTTTTCGCTTTTTAATAAGAAAAATTTTTATTTTGTTCCTATGTTTCAAGACGATTATCAAAGAAAGCCACAAAGCATGATTGCGGCTAAAGATAAAGTATTAGATACATTACATTTCGCATTGAAACATCAGCAAAATCAACCTTTTTTATTAGGGTATAGGAAGATTTAAATGAAAGAAATCTTTACAGCTTTAATAACACCATTCAATCAAGATCAGTCTATTGATTATCCAGGATTATTTCGTTTGTTAGATAAATTGATACATGAAGGTAACAAATCTTTTGTTTTGTGTGGGACAACAGGTGAAACATCTACACTAAAGCTTGAAGAAAGGAGAGTATTAGTAGAAAGAATATTAGATAAATATCCACATATTCGTGTTATTATAGGAATCTGTTCAAATTGTACAGCCGAAGTTATTAGACATATTCAAATGTATAAAGATAATCAGGCTATATATGCTTTTTTAGTTATCGTTCCCTATTATATAAAACCGAATCAGGAAGGAATTTATAGGCACTTTGATATGATTGGAGCTTCAACAGATAAGAAAATAATGATTTATAATATTCCAAGTCGTTGTGGAGTTGGTATTACGCCTTCCACTGTCATTCGATTAGCAACAAAGCATCAAAATATTATTGGAATGAAACAATGTGGACCATTAGATGACATCAAAATAATAAAAAAAGCATTACCGCATTTTAAAGTTTATTTAGGTGATGATCATCTTTTGTTGGAAGGTTTACAATGTCATATTGATGGTCTTATTTCAGTGGCTAGTCATATTGATTATCCGTTAATTGAAAGAATTATGCAAAAAAGAAAACAATATGATGATGCACATTTGAAGATTTTAAGCCAATTTCTTTTCAAAGAACCAAATCCCGCTCCAGTAAAGTATATTTTAAGTGAAATGGGTTATATTCAAAATATATTAAGAAGTCCTTTGACAAGTATTACACCACAATTGCAACAAGAGTTAGAGTCGCTTATAGAAAATTATCAGAAAAAATAATTTGAAGCCATGAATATAATATGATATGATATTCATACTTTTGAAAACATCTATACACAAAGAGAAAACAAATGTATAATGATATTAAAGAGTAATCATGAAAAGAAAGGGTGAAAAAATGAAAAATGATGTCATAAAGTTTATACCTATGGGTGGACAAGCTGAAATGGGTAAAAGTATGTATTGTTTTGAAATTAATGATAAAATTTTTATAATAGATTCAGGATTTCGATTCCCTGATTCAGATAAACTAGGTGTTGATATCATCATTCCTAGTTTTACATATTTAGAAGAAAGAGCTGATCAGGTTGCGGCAATTATCATAACACATGGTCATGATGACGCTATGGCAGCACTGCCTTATTTACTTCAAAGCATTCATGCTCCTGTTTATGCACCACAATTAACAGCACTTTTAATCAAACAAATGATAGAACGTTTTCAACGTCATAATCATGTAAAAATTGATTTGGATTTACATGCTGTTCATCGCAATGCTTCTATTGATATCGAAGGTGTTCCTGTTGAATTTTTCCCAGTGACACATTCTATTCCTGGAAGTGTTGGAGTAGCACTTTGGACAAGTTATGGTTATCTTGTTTATAGTGGTGAATTTATTATTGATTTTGGTGCTCCAAAGGAATTTCAATGTGATATTCAAAAAATGATGGAAATTGGTAAGAAAGGTGTTTTGGCATTATTAGTTGAATCATCAGGTGCTAAACACGATGGATATACTTCTCCAAATCATAAACTAACAAATAAGATTGATCATATATTTGAAGATAGCTATGAAAGAATCATTATTTCTAGTTATGCGCAAAATGTCTTTAGAACTCAGGAAATTATTGAACTTACAAAAAAATACAAACGTCAAATCGTTTTTTATGGACGTGATAAATATGATAATACAAATAGTTTATTGAGAATTGCCCAAAGGTCTAAAAAGCCTGTTTTAAATGTACCTGATTCATTATTAGGAGATAAAGAAAAAATTGGTCAGCCACAATATGACAGTAACTATGTTATCTTGTTAAGTGGTAGTCCACGTCGTATCTATCATGATATTTGTGATATTATTGATGGTGGAGATGACTTATTGAAATTAAGAAAAGGTGATACATTTATTGTTGCTTCACCAGTCTTGCCAGGTACTGAAAAGATTGCTAATAAAGCACATAATGGATTATATAAAACAGATGCACATGTTCATCTGTTAAAAAATAAAGATTTATTTTCTATGCATGCATCAAAAGAAGATCTTAAAGTTATTATTCAAATATTTAAACCAAAATACTATATTCCAATGAAAGGTGAATATCAGCATTTTATCTTTAATCAACAAATTGCCAAAGATATGGGAATCCCTGATAAGCATATCATTATTATGGATAATGGGGAACGTGTAACATTTGAAAAGGGAGAATTATTACAAAGTCGTGATGTGTATGAGATTGATGATGTCATGATTGATGGTATCGGTATTGGTGATGTTGGTGAAAAGGTCATTGATGATCGTATTCAATTAGCAAATGATGGAGTGGTCATTGTTGGACTAACAATATCACGAGAAACAAAAGAAATTGTTGCTCAAACGGATTGTCAAAGTCGAGGATTTGTTTATTTAAAAGATTCTGAATATGTTATTAAGCATGTTATTGAAATTTGTGAAAAAGTTGTTAGTCAGTTAAAAGATAATCCTGATATGGAAATTGCTGAAATAAGAAGTATGATGAAAGAACAGTCAATGAAATATATTATAAAGGAAACTGGCAAGAAACCTGTTTTTATTGGTGTTGTTGTCGAGATATAGGCAAGAGAAATCTTGCTTTTTCTTTTCATTAATGTGAGATTTTGTTATAATGGAAAAATGAAAGAAGGTGAGCATAATGGCGAAAACAAAGCGTTCAAAAAAATCTAAGAATCAGATTTTGGAAGAAAAGTTACGTTTGAGAATTATTATTTTATTTGTGATCTTTGCTATTATTGTATCAGCTTTACGATTGGGATTTATTGGACAGGGAATTCATAATTGTGTTGCTTTTTTAACCGGAAATTTATACGGTGTTGTTTATTTAGCACTTCTTGTCGTCTGTATATATATATTATGTAAGGCTCAAATTCCATGTTTGAATGGACCAGAAGCAATTGGTATTTATGCGATTTTTATCAGTATGTTGACTATTGCTTCTATTCCTAGTCAGCCACAGGCAAGTGGAATGGGGGTTATTTCTACATATCTTCAGAGTCAACAGATGAATAAAGGTGGATTTATTGGCATTTGTTTATATGGTGTTTTTAGTTCGCTGTTTGAAAGTTTAGGCGCATTGATTTTATCAATTATTATTTTGATTATTGGTTTGGCGTTGATTTTTAGTAAACTTTATTTTCAACATCAAAAAACAAAGAAGAAAAAACCAAAAGTATCTAAACAAGAAGAAACACCAGTACAAACAATTGTTTTAAAAAAGAAATCTCATTTCTTTGATTTTTTGTCAAAAGATAAAGAAATTCCTCTTTTTCCTGATTCTGCTTTTGATGATGTTGAAGAAAAGATTGATCCAGAAATGACAAGTGCTTTTGAATTTGATCAAGATAATATGAAATTAGATATTAAAGAAAAAAAACCTTTAAAAATCAAAGAAGAGAAAGAAAGTCCTCAAGAATCTTACATAGAGCCACCTAAGAAAACAGATTTATCACACTATCAGTTACCGCCACTATCATTGTTGTCAACAAGATCAACGCATAATGTTTCTAAAGAAAAGAGTGCAGCAAACAAGAACGCTGCAAGATTAACCAATGTTCTTAAACAATTTGGGGTCAATGCAACAATAGAAAATGCTTTTATAGGACCGACAATTACAAAGTATGAATTGAAATTGGAAATTGGTACACGTGTTAATAAAATCTTACAGTTACAGGATGATATCAAGCTTGCATTAGCAACAGCAGATATTAGAATTGAAGCTCCTATACCAGGGAAACCTTATGTTGGAATTGAAGTTCCTAATCAAAGCGCAGCAATGGTTGGTTTTAAAGATGTTTTAAAAAGTTTATTATCAAATTCAAAATATCAGCATAATCCACTTGTTGTAGCATTAGGAAAAGATGTGTCTGGGAAACCTGTTTTTGCACAATTGGATAAAATGCCTCATTTATTAATTGCAGGGGCAACAGGTTCAGGGAAATCTGTTTGTGTCAATACAATTATTTCATCTATTTTGATGCGAGCTAAACCAGATGAGGTGAAATTGATTTTAGTCGATCCTAAAAAAGTTGAATTATCTATTTATAATGGAATTCCTCATTTGTTGGCACCTGTTGTTACTGATCCTAAAAAAGCAGCTGCAGTTTTACGAGAAGTCGTTGCTGAAATGGAAAGACGTTATGATTTGTTTGCAAGTGTAAATGCAAGAAATATCCAAGGATATAATGAATTTGCGAAAACATATAATGAAGATCATACTGATGAACCAAAAGAAATTTTACCTTATCATGTTATTATCTTAGATGAAGTTGCTGATTTAATGATGGTTGCCAGTAAAGATGTTGAAGATTGTATTATGCGTATATCACAAATGGCTAGAGCAGCTGGTATTCATTTGATAGTTGCGACTCAAAGACCTTCTACAGATATTATTACAGGTGTCATTAAGGCCAATATACCATCACGTATAGCTTTTGCAGTGTCATCAAGCATTGATTCACGTACAATTTTAGATACATCTGGAGCAGAAAAACTATTAGGAAAAGGGGATATGCTTTTTTCACCAATGGGATCATCTTCGCCAATGCGTGTTCAAGGATGTTTTGTAAGTGATGAAGAAGTGTCAGCCATTGTTCATTATGTCTCTTCTCAACAAGAAGTGGTTTATGAAGACAAATATGTCAATGTCAAGTCTATTTCCTCAACACAGGGAAGTGATGACTTTGATGAAGAAGACGAAGAATACGAAAAATGTAGAGAATTTGTTATTCAGGCTCAAAAGGCCAGTACATCTTTATTACAACGTAAATTTAGAATAGGTTATAATAAAGCAGCTCGTATTATTGATCGTTTGGAAGAAGAAGGGGTTATTGGACCACAGCTTGGTAGTAAACCTCGTGAAGTTTATATTCGACAATATCATGAAGAAGATTTATAAAAAACATTGAATATATCGATAAAAATAAAATATTCTAAAAAAGGGAGAATGATGAATATAAAGATATTTGTCGTTTTCTCTTTTTATTTTGTGAAAATAATGTTAAAATGTGGTTAGAATGTTAAAGGAGGAAAACAAGATATGAAAAAAATGTTTGTGTCTTTATTGGCATTATCAATGATGCTAGTAGGATGCGGAAGCGATGGAGGAGATTCTGAAGAAAAGAATCAAGATGGTTATGAAATTGCACTTGTTACTGATCAGGGAACAATCTCTGACAAATCATTTAACCAATCTGCATGGGAAGCTGTTGAAGAATATGGTGAAAAAAATAAGGTAACATACAAGTATTATAAGCCATCAAGTTTTGATACTGCTGGTTATACTCAGCAGATTGAAAATGCGATTGATAATGGTGCTAAAATCATCGTTTGTCCTGGATTTAAATTTAACCAGACAATTGCTAATATTCAAAATGAATACCCTGATATAAGCTTTATTTTGGTTGATGCAACACCTGCAGAAGCTGATGAAAAACCTGCTGAGCCAGCAAAAAATGTTTATTGTGTTAAATATGAAGAAGAACAACCAGGATATTTAGCTGGATATGCTGCTGTCAAAGAAGGTTATACAAAACTAGGATTCATAGGAGGTATTGCATTGCCTTCAGTTATTAACTATGGTTATGGATATTTACAAGGAGCTAATGATGCCGCTAAAGAATTAGGAATTAATGTTGATGTAAAATATACATATACTGGAACATTTAATGAATCACCTGATATTCAGTCAAAAGCTGCTGGATGGTATAATACAGATACTGAAATTATTTTCTCTTGTGGTGGTCAAATCTGTAACTCAGTCTTTGCTGCTGCTGAACAGACAAATAAAATGACTATTGGTGTTGATAGTGATCAAAAAGATGCAAGTCAAACTGTTTTAACTTCAGCTATGAAAGGTGTTAAGAAATCTGTTTCTGATGAAATTGCTGCTTTTTATGCTGGTGAATTTGAAGGTGGATTACATGTTTTAAATGCTGAAGGAGATTATGTTGGTTTATCTGATGATTTCTCAAGATTTAAGAAATTTACAAAAAATGATTATGATAAAATTTTTGAATCAGTTAAAAATGGATCTATAAAAATTATAAGTAGCGAGGATGTTGATGAAAACGCGAAAGGTGATCCAAATACAAAAGAATTAAAAGATGTATTAACAAATGTTACAGTTTCTTATGAATAACAGTGAGAAAAGGGGTAGGTGAGATGCCTACTCTTTTTTAAAAGATATTGCTAAAAAAAGAGGTGAGTGTTTTGAATTATGCAATAGAGATGTTAAATATTACAAAAGAATTCCCTGGTATTAAGGCTAATGATAATATTACTCTACAAGTTAAGCAGGGAGAAATTCATGCACTATTAGGGGAAAATGGTGCTGGAAAATCAACATTAATGAGTATTTTGTTTGGACTTTATCAGCCTGATGAAGGTATGATTAAAATCAATGGCCAAGAAGTCAAAATTAATAATCCTAATGATGCAAATAAATATGCAATAGGAATGGTTCATCAGCATTTTAAACTTGTTCATAATTTTACTGTATTAGAGAATATTATTTTAGGGGTTGAAAATTCAAAATTTGGACTTTTAAAAACAAACGAAGCTCGAAAAAAAGTAATGGAGTTATCTCATAAATATCATTTAAACGTTGATCCTGATGCTTATATTGAAGATATTACAGTAGGTATGCAACAACGTGTTGAAATATTAAAAATGTTGTTTAGAGATAATAATATTCTTATTTTTGATGAACCTACGGCTGTGTTAACGCCACAGGAAATTGATGAACTGATGCATATTATGAAAGGTCTCATTAAAGAAGGAAAATCGATTATTTTTATTACTCATAAGCTTAATGAGATTAAGGCTGTAGCAGATCGCTGTACTATTTTACGTAAAGGAAAATACATTGATACAGTGAATGTGGCTGATGTCACAAAAGAAGAACTTTCTGAAAAAATGGTTGGAAGAAAAGTTAACTTTAATGTAGAAAAGGCAGAACCAAAATTAGGTGATGAAGTTTTAAAGGTAGAGAATTTGACTTATCATCCTAAAACTGCTCATAAAGATATTTTAAAAAATATTTCTTTTGAAGTTAAAAGAGGGGAAATTGTTTGTATTGCAGGAATTGACGGTAATGGTCAAAGTGAACTTGTTTATGCTTTGACAGGAATGATTCCTATTCAAAAAGGACATATTTATTTAAAAGGTGAGGATATTACAAAGGCATCTATTCGTAGACGTAGTGATAAAGGTATGGCTCATATTCCTGAAGATAGACATAAACATGGTTTGGTATTAGACTACACTTTAGCAGAAAATATGATTTTAAGAAATTACGATAAACCCGAATTTCAAAATCATGGTTTTATCCGTTTTGATAAAATGAATACTTATGCTGATGGATTGATTGAAAAGTTTGACGTTCGTTCTGGTGAAGGTGGAAAGTCAATTGCTAGAGGAATGTCTGGAGGAAATCAACAAAAAGCGATTATTGCTAGAGAAATTGACAGTCAATCTGATTTATTAATTGCAGTTCAGCCAACAAGAGGATTGGATGTTGGCGCTATCGAATTTATTCATTCACAGTTAGTTAAACATCGTGATATGAATAAAGCGGTTTTATTAGTATCTTTGGAATTGGATGAAGTCATGAATGTGAGTGATCGTATTCTTGTTATGTATGAAGGAGAAATTGTTGCTGATTTAAATCCTAAAGATATTGATGTCAAAGAATTAGGACTTTATATGGCAGGATCAAAGAGAGGTGAAGGATATGAAAAATAAAATATCATTATTGTTAAAAAAGGAAGGTTCAAAATCTTTTGCTTCTTCATTGATTGCTATTGCATTAGGGCTTTTATTTGGATTTATCATTATTTTAATTGCAAATCCAGGTGATGCTTTGGAAGGATTAAAACTTCTTTTAACAGGTGGTTTTTATCGAGGTGCTAAAAGCTTAGGACAAGTTTTCTATTTGGCAGTACCTATTATGATGACAGGACTTTCAGTGGCATTTGCATTCAAATGCGGGGAATTTAACATTGGAACACCTGGTCAATATATTATGGGGGCTTTTACAGCAGTATTCGTTGCATTAAAATGTAATTTTATTCCTAATTCTATTTTATGGATTGTTTGTATTATTGCTGCTGGATTAGCTGGTGCTTTATGGGCAGTTATTCCAGGAGTATTGAAGGCTTATAGAAATGTTAATGTTGTTATTTCATGTATTATGTGTAACTATATTGGGATGTTGCTTGTCATTGAGGGAATAAAAGCAACAATTTATAATCCAACAGGAGCTGAATCTTATTCCGTTCCTAATGAAAAAGCGATTCCTGCTTTTGGATTAGATAAAATTTTCCCTGATTCTAATATAAATTTTGGTATTGTGATTGCAATTCTATTATGTATATTGGCTTATATCATTATGAATAAAACAACTTTTGGATATGAATTAAAAGCTTGTGGATATAATCCTGATGCAGCAAAGTATGCTGGTATGAATGAAAAGAAGTGTATTATTTTATCTATGGCAATTGCTGGTTTCTTTTCTGGTGTTGGGGGAGCTATTGCTTATTTGTCTGGAACTGGGAAAACATTGCCTATTTCTGAAGTTTTACCAGCAGAAGGATTTAATGGTATTCCAGTAGCTTTATTAGGATTTAACAATCCTATTGGTTGTATTTTTGCAGCTTTGTTCATTGGATACATTAATGTTGGTGGAAATTATATGCAATCATTAAATATTGCTGTTGAAGTTATTGATATCATTGTAGCTTCAATTATATACTTTAGTTCATTCACTTTATTTATTAAAATGATGTTTAATAAATATAAAAACAAAAAACAAAAGTCAATAGAAGGAGGGCATGAATCATGAGTATTGTTTACTTCTTATTTGCTCAAACTTTATTGTTTGCCATCCCTTTATTAGTAGTAGCCTTAGGTGGTATGTTTTCTGAACGTAGTGGAGTTATTAATATTGCCCTTGAAGGTATCATGATTCTTGGAGCCTTTTTTGGAGTTTTCTTTATTAACTTTATGCAGACAAATCAAATTATGAGTGGACAGGCATTATTAATTCTTGCACTTCTTGTTTCTGGAATAGTGGGTGCTTTATTTTCATTACTTCATGCATTTGCATCTATTCATTTAAAGGCTGACCAAACCATCAGTGGAACTGCTTTGAATTTATTTGCACCTGCATTTGGTTTATTTATTGCTAAAACAATTCAAGATGGTGTACAAAGTGTTATGTTTGAAAATCAATTTAGAATTGTTGAAGTGCCTATTTTGTCACAAATTCCAATTCTTGGAGATTTATTCTTTAAAAATTGTTATTTAACAACATTTGTTGGAATTTTCGTTCTTATTATTTCATATGTTTTCCTTATGAAAACAAAAACAGGATTAAGATTAAGATCATGTGGAGAAAATCCTCAGGCTTCTGATGCGGCAGGAATTAGCGTTTATAAAATGCGTTATTTAGGTGTTATTCTTTCAGGATTTTTAGCAGGAATGGGAGGATTAATTTATATTTTACCAATTAGTACAGAATTTAACTGTAATGTAGCTGGATATGGTTTTTTAGCTTTAGCTGTACTTATTTTTGGAAACTGGAAGCCTTGGCGTATTGCTGGAGCAGCTTTCTTCTTTGGAGCAACAAAGACAATTGCTTATACTTATACATCTATTCCACTTTTAGCAACTTTATCATTGCCTGCGACAGCTTATAAACTCATACCTTATTTAGCAACGTTGATTTTATTAGCTTTTACATCTAAAAATTCTGCTGCACCACGTGCAGAAGGAGAACCGTTTGATAAAGGTAAACGTTAAGATCAAGAGAATCTCTTGGTCTTTTTTATTTTAATTTGTTGAAAATTGAGTATAATATATGTGTATACGAATTGGAGGTTATTTATGGAAAACGTCTATCAAATGTCGGGATATACTTTACATCTTATTCCAACTCAAAAATTTAAAACAATGACAATTTCATTAAGATTACAAAGTCCGTTATCGAAAGAAACAACAACAATGAGAACATTATTAACATTTGTCATGATGGCAGCAACACAAGATTATCCATCTACTAAATCTTTGGCACGTTATCTTGATGAAAACTATGGAGCAAGCTTGTCTACACATATTACAACAAAAGGAAAGTCACACGTTATCAATGTGACAACGAGCTTTGTGAATGATGCTTATTTGCCTACCAAAGAAAACTTATTAGAAAAGCAATTACAATTATTAAGTGATTTATTTTATCGTCCATTGATAGTTGACAATGGTTTTGATGAAACAATCGTACAACTCAAAAAGAAAGAATTAAAAGAAAAACTACAAGCTAATAAAGATGATAAGTTTTCATATTCTTTAGATAAATTGTTTGAATATATGGGTAGAGATCAAGTGTTGGGTATTCCAAGTACTGGTTATGAAAATGAAATTCAAAAGATTACACCTCAACAGCTTTATCAGTATATGAAAAAATGTATTGTTGAAGATGAAAAACATATTTATGTTGTTGGTGATATTCCAGAAAATATTGTAGATATTTTTCAACGTCTTTTGCAATTTCCAGAACAATACTATGATTATCCTTCAGCATATATTTTTCAAAGTCCTCGTCATGAACTTTTAGAAGTCATTGAAAAACAGGATATTACGCAATCTAAGTTGAATTTAGGATACCAGATTCAATGTGATTTTACATCACCACAGCATTATGCATTTACTGTCTTTAATGCCATATTTGGTGGATTTTCACAATCACGTTTATTTCAGGTTGTAAGAGAGAAACATAGTTTATGTTATTATATTTCTTCTAGTTATGATGCTTTTAATGGCATGATGATTGTCAATGCTGGAATTGAACAGAAAGATTATCAAAAGACTCTTGATTTGATTCATCAACAGCTTAGTGATTTACAAAATGGAAATGTTCGTGAAGAAGAAATGAAAATCGCGAAAATGATGCTTACAAATGCTTTAAAAAAGACAAATGATGAAGCAAGTAGTATGATTGCCTTGGCTTATAACCGTGACATCACTCATGTTCGTGAAACGAGTGAAGAATATATTGAAAAACTAATGAATGTAACTTTAGGAGAAATTGTTGACGTTGCTAAAAAAGTAAAACTGGATACAATTTACTTCCTTACAGGAAAGGAGTTCCATGAAAATATTTAAATATCCAACATTAAAGGAAACGTTATATTATGAAGAAATGAAAAATGGATTAAAAGTTTATCTTTTACCTAAAGTTGGTTTTTCCAAAACATATGGTCTATTTTCTACACGTTTTGGTTCTATAGATACGACTTTTGTTCCTCTACATGAATCTGAAATGATAAAAGTTCCTGATGGAATTGCTCATTTCTTAGAACATAAAATGTTTGAAATGGAAAATGGTGATGCAAGTGATGCCTTTGCAAGATTAGGTGCGAATACAAACGCTTTTACTTCTTCTTCAAGAACTGCATATTTATTTAGCACAACAAGTCATGAAAAAGAATGTATTGAGTTATTACTTGATTTTGTACAAGATATTTATTTAACAGATGAAAATGTTGAAAAAGAAAAAGGAATCATCAATCAGGAAATCAGAATGTATGATGATGATCCAGACTGGCGATGCTATTTTGGAAGTATTCAAAACTTATATCAGCATCATCCTGTGAAAATTGATATTGCAGGAACTGTTGAAACAGTTGCTTCTATTGATAAAGATACATTAGAAAAATGTTATCATACTTTCTATCATCCTAGTAACATGATGCTATTTGTGGTAGGAAATATTGATCCTCAACAAACTATGCAACTTATTAGAGGAAACCAGGAAAATAAGCATTTTGAAAAAGAAAATCCTATTCAAAGAGAAGTTGTTAATGAACCATTAGAGGTAGCACAAAATGATGCAACTTTATATATGGATGTAACTATGCCTAAAATTATTGTATCATTAAAAATAAATGATATTTTACAATCCCCACAAGAACGTTTAAAAAGAGAATTAGGTATGAACTTATTATTAGATATTTTCTTTGCAAAGAGTTCTTCATTATATGAGAAGTGGCTAACAGATGAGTTGATTAATGATAGTTTTAGTGCTCAATTTACACAAGAAAGAGATTATTGTTTCTTACAAATAGGAGGAGATACTCTATATCCTGATAAATTGAAAGACAAGATTTATGATTTTGTTAGACATATTCATGATTATTCTATTTCTAAGGATGATTTTGAACGTCTAAAGAAAAAAACAATGGGGATTTTGATATCTGTTTTCAATAGTCCTGAAGCTATTGCGAATATGTTTAGTCGATATTATTTTGAAGGTGTTATGATTTTTGAATTAATAGATTGTTTAAATGGTTTAACATTAGATGATTTAAATCAATTAAAAGATTTATTTGATATACAATATATCAGTTCATTTACTGTTCTACCGCAAAATCAATCACAAAAATAAAGACATTTTATAGAATGAAAGATTTCACTATTTACACAATTTATTTTTATGTTATAATGTGAGTGACCTAAGAGATATATGTATTTCCTACACGATAGATAAGGGAATCTGACTGTTGTCTGATGGTGTTGAAAACCTATCTTGAATAGGGATCCTAAAATTGGACACAAGATACCCACCTGCATATACCAGGGATTAATCTAAAAAACTCTTAGGTTTTTCTTTTTGAGGAGGAAAAACATGGAGAAAATAAGTGATGAGATGATTAATGAGATTAATGCTCTTGCAAGAAAAAGTAAAACTGAAGGTTTAAATGAGGAAGAAAAGAAAAGACAACAGGAATTACGTAAAGAATATCTTCGTTTATTTCGTAAAGGGTTTAAACAACAGCTTCAGCATGTCAAAGTTGTCGATCCTAAAGGGAATGATATAACACCTTCTAAACGAAAAAACTAAGGAAATCTTAGATTATGTCAAATCTTGTTTGATATTCATGTGTTTTTGTGTATAATGTTAGTGTGTTAGAAGGAGGAATAATGAGATAATGAATCAATCTGAACTATCAATTGCAACGATTAGATCACTTGGGATAGATATGATTAATAAAGCCAACTCAGGACATCCTGGAATGGTATTAGGATCTGCTCCAGCTTTATATTCCTTATTTACAAAAGAATATAAAGTTTTTCCAGCACATTCTCAGTGGATTAATCGTGATCGTTTTGTTTTAGCAAGTGGACATGCGTCTTCACTGTTATATAGCCTATTACATTTATCTGGTTTCCAAGTTTCAATGGATGATTTGAAACAATTCAGACAATGGGGAAGCTGCACACCTGGACATCCTGAAGTAGAACTGACAGATGGTGTTGATGCTTCTAGTGGACCTTTAGGTCAAGGTATCCCAATGGCTGTTGGAATGGCTATGGCTGAAGCTTTTTTAGCAACAAGATACAATAAAAAAGATTATCCAGTGATTGACCACTATACATATGTATTATGTGGTGATGGAGATATGCAAGAAGGTGTCACTTATGAGGCTTCATCATTGGCTGGGCATCTTTCATTAGGAAAGCTTATCGTGCTTTATGATGCGAATAATGTGACTCTTGACGGTCCTTTAAATTATTCATTCAGTGAAGATGTAAAGAAACGTTATGAGTCTATGAATTGGCAAGTCATTTGTGTTCAAGATGGAAATGATTATGAAGCTATTGCAAAAGCCATTAAAAAAGCTAAAAAAGAAGTTTATAAACCGACTTTGATTATCGTGAATACTATTATTGGATTTGGTTCTCGAAATCAGGGAACAAGTAAAGTTCATGGTGCTCCTCTTGGAGAAGAAGATGGACAATATGCAAAAAGACAATATGGATTTGAATATGATAATTTCTTTGTTCCTGAAGAAGTTTATGATGATTTTAAGAAAAATGTATTTAATCGTGGTAAACGTGCTTATAATAAATGGAACAAAATGATGGATACATATAAAACAGAATATCCTGATTTATACCAGGAATTATTTCAAAATATAAATGATGAATATTCTTTTGATGAAACTGCTTTTATAGAAGAATATCAAGATGGTATAAGTGAAGCAACACGTGTAACAAGTGAAAAATTAATCAATGCTATTGCAGCACAAAACCCAACATTCCTATCAGGAACTGCAGATTTAGCATCTTCTACAAAAACAATTATCAAAAATGCAGAACGTTTTAGTTGTGAGAATTATGGAGGACGTAATTTATTCTTTGGAATCCGTGAATTTGCAATGGTTGCAATAATGAATGGGATGACTTTACACAAAGGTATCAAGGTTGCTGCTGGTGGATTTATGGTGTTTAGTGATTATTTCAAAGCTGCATTAAGAATGGCATGCTTAATGAAATTACCTATTATTTTACCACTATCACATGATTCAATTGCTGTAGGGGAAGATGGTCCAACACATCAACCAGTTGAACAATTGGCAATGTTACGTTCGATGCCAAATATTCAAGTGATAAGAGCAGCTGATGCTTATGAAATGTGTGGTGCTTGGAAAAAAGCGGTTGAAACAAATGATTGTCCAACTGCGCTTATCTTAACAAGACAAAATGTAACAAATTTCACTCATGCAACTTATGAAGATGTTTGTCATGGGGCATATGTTGTTTCTCAAGAAAAAGACAATTTAGATGGTATTATCATTGCAACTGGTAGCGAAGTAGAATTAGCTATGCAGGCACAAAAGGCGTTATTAGAACAAGGAAAAGATGTTCGAGTTGTATCAATGCCTTCAATGGAATTATTTGATCAGCAGGATGATTCATATAAAGAAAAGGTTTTACCAAAACATATCAGAAAACGTCTTGCTGTTGAAATGGCTTGTGATTTTGGTTGGCATAAATATGTAGGATTAGACGGAAAAGTTATTTCTGTTAATCAATTTGGCGCAAGTGCTCCAGCCAATATCGTTATCCAAAAATATGGTTTTACTGTTGAAAACATTGTTGAAACATACTTATCACTTTAAGAACCTGTAATAGGTTCTTTTTTTGACATATTTTTTATTGCTAAAGGATTATAATAAACATGGTGATAAATATGAAATATAAAATTGTCTGCGTTAAGGAACGTTTTGTGGAATTTGTAAATATGTATCCTGATTTTTTGAAACAAGTTTATCAGGAACAAGATAATATGTATAAGACTAAACAGATAGAATTGATTTTTTCTAATATGGTTAACGAAAAAGAAAAACTTTTACATAAAATTCAATCACGTGAACATTATTCCTATTATCATGGAATTCATCAGCTTTTTAATCCTATAACTCAAGAAAAGATGACAATTATCATGAATGAATATGATTTACAAATAGAAGAAGAGGGTAGCAATCATCATATATATGATATGATATCGTCTTTTTCTAAAAAATTTTATATGATTACGAAATAATTTTGCAAAAAGCATAGGACTATGTTATAATAATTTGGTAATTGAATGGAGGATTGAAAAATGTTATATGGAATTTTAGGACTTTTAATAGGTCTTGTTATAGGATTCTTTGCTGCTCGTTATTTCTTCAAAAGAAATTTAAAGAAGAATCCACCAATTAATGAAAAAATGATTCGTGCTATGTTTATGGAAATGGGACGTAAACCTAATGAAACACAAATCAAACGAATTATGAAAAGCATTAATGATCAATATAAATAAGGGATATCCCTTATTTTTTCGTATATGAAGATATATATAACACGTCATTCTAAAACTCTTTGGAATGAACAAAAAAGGTTGCAGGGACGTTTAGATTCCCCATTGACTCAAGAAGGTATTGATAATGCTCTTGCCTTAAAAAAATATCTCACAGATAATGCTTTGCAATTTGATTGTGTTTACTCTAGTCCCATACCACGTGCCTATCAGACAGCTTGTTTATTATTTGATCAAGAAAAAGTAATAACTGATGATCGTTTGATGGAAATGAATTTTGGAGTTTTTGAAGGACAAAAAATTGCTGATTTATTAAAAAATCAGCACGAATTATATCACCAGTTATGGAATCAACCAGAGTTGTTTGAGAGAATTCCACAAGGTGAAAGTTATGATGAAGTCATGACAAGAGTCAAAAGTTTTTTGAATGATTTAAAACAAATGGACTCAGATAGTCAAATCTTTATTGTTACTCATGGAATGTGTTTTGTGATTTTTATGGCTGTTATTTTACAATTAGACAAAAAAGATTTCGTAAAAATCAATCAACAGATTGTTGAAGGATGCTCTTTAACGTGTATTGAAGAACATGATGGCATTTATCAAGTTTTATCTTATAACGATCATCATTTTTTACCACATGTTATGCATGCAAGTTTTGCAAAATAAAAACCTGAGTGTTTAAAAACATTCAGGTTTTTACATCCATGTAATTTTATTTTCAGTACCATTTCTTAATCTTTGAATATTACTTCTATGTTTATAGACAAGTAAAGCAACTATACATATATTCGTGATAATACCAATTGTGCTGTAACCTAAAAAAGGAGATATAACTGCAATTGATATTGCTCCAAGAATTGATGCTAAAGAAACATATTTTGAAATCTTTAATGTAAGCAAGAAAATAACCAATGCAATACAAAATGCATAAATATTTGTCATTAATGCATACCCAATAGCGACTGATACAGCTTTTCCTCCTCTAAATCCAGCAAAGATAGGATAACAGTGTCCTATCACACATGCTAAAGCACATGGGTAAATAATATTCATATCAAGTTTCATATATTTGGCAACTGTTCCAGCAATAAGAATAGAAATACAGCACTTAGAAGCATCTAATATAATAACTGATAGTCCTGCTTTTTTTCCTAGAACTCTTCCAGCATTGGTTCCACCTAAATTACCAGAACCACTATTTCTTACATCAGTATGATAAAATAGTTTTCCTATAACTAAGGCAAATGGTATTGAACCGTATAAATATCCCATTAAAATTAATAGTAAATATATTAATATATCCATTTTTTCACTTCCCCGAGCTTTATTATACATAAAAAAGGAGAAAAATCAATTTTTTTAAAGGATTTGCGAAAATTCTAGAAATTTGCTATGATATGAATTCTCTAGCAATATCAAATAGTTTTTGATATAATTATAAAGTTGGAAAAGGAGGAAATCAGATATGAAAGCAAATCACTATGATGAATCTAACATTCAAATTCTTGAGGGACTAGAAGCTGTCAGAAAGCGTCCAGGTATGTATATAGGTTCAACAGATTCAAGAGGTTTACACCATCTTGTATGGGAAATTGTTGATAATTCTATTGATGAAGCACTTGCTGGATTTGGTAAAAAAATCACTGTCACAATTGGAAAAGATAATAGTATTCGTGTTGAGGACGAAGGGCGTGGAATGCCAACAGGTATGCATGCTTCTGGTAAGCCTACAACAGAAGTTATTTTAACGATATTACATGCTGGTGGTAAGTTTAGTGAAGATGGTGGTTATAAAACATCTGGTGGTTTACATGGTGTTGGATCGTCTGTTGTGAATGCTTTGAGTGAATGGTTAGAAGTTACAGTTTATCGTGATGGTAAAATCCATCAACAACGCTTTGAAGATGGGGCTAAAATCATTTCACCTTTAAAGGTCATTGGTAAAACGTCTCGCACTGGAACAATCATTCATTTTAAACCGAATCAGAATATTTTTTCGACAGTTGAATTCAATTACTCAACAATCTGTGAACGATTAAGAGAAAGTGCCTTCTTATTAAAAGGAATTGAGATGAATGTTATTGATGAAAGAACTGGGAAACATGATTCATTTCAATATGAAAATGGATTAGAAGCTTTTATTGAATATTTGAATTATGATAAAAAGACACTTCATTCTACAGTATCATTTGATGATGCTTCTCATCCTATTGAAGTTGAGATTTCTTTTCAAATCACAGATGGATATCAGGAAAATCTGATTTCTTTTGTTAATTTAGTAAGAACTGGTGATGGTGGAACACATGAAACAGGATTCCGTTCTGGCTTTACGAAAGTTTTCAATGAGTATGCCAGAAAATATGGATTATTAAAACCGAAAGATAAAAACCTTGAGGGTAGTGATGTAAGAGAAGGGCTGACTGCTGTTATATCGGTTAAAATCCCTGAATCATTATTACAATTTGAAGGACAGACAAAATCTAAATTAGGAACTCCTGAAGCAAGAAATATAGTTGAAAATGTTGTTTATGAACAGGTTAATTATTTTTTAGAAGAAAATAAAGAAACCGCTAATGAACTTGTTAAAAAAATGATTAAAGCTTCACAGGCAAGAAATGCAGCTAGAAAAGCGAGAGAAGAAGCAAGAAAAGGTAAAGGAAATAAAGTTGAAAAGATATTAAGTGGAAAGCTTGCTCCGGCACAGTCAAAAGATAAAAAAAGAAAAGAATTATATTTAGTCGAAGGTGATTCTGCAGGTGGAAGTGCAAAGCAGGGAAGAGATCGAAAATATCAGGCTATTTTACCATTACGTGGAAAAGTTATTAATACTGAAAAAGCAGCAATGTCTGATATTTTAAAAAATGAAGAAATTAGTACAATTATCAATACTGTTGGTGCTGGTGTTGGTGCTGATTTTAACGCTGATGATTCTAATTATGCAAAAGTCATTATCATGACCGATGCTGATACTGATGGTGCGCATATCCAGGTTTTATTACTAACTTTCTTCTATCGTTATATGCGAGGTTTAATTCAAGCAGGAAAAGTTTATATCGCTTTACCACCTTTGTATAAGGTATCTAAGAAAAATGGAAAACATGAAGATGTTGTTTATGCATGGGATGATGAAGAATTAGAAAATGCAAAAAAACAGATAGGGCGTGGATATAATGTTCAGCGTTATAAAGGTTTAGGTGAAATGAACGCTGATCAATTATGGGAAACAACTATGAATCCAGAAACAAGAACTTTGATTCAGGTTTCTATTGAAGATGCTGCATTGGTTGAACGTAGAGTGTCAGTTTTAATGGGAGATAAAGTTGAACCTAGACGTGAATGGATTGAAGACAATGTTCAATTTTCTTTAGAAGATTCATTTTTCATTAATCAATAGGGAGGTCTAACATGAAAGAAAAAATCATAACCCAGTCGCTGGATGACATTATGGGAGATCGCTTTGGAAAATATTCTAAATATATCATTCAAGATCGTGCATTACCAGATGTAAGAGATGGGTTGAAACCTGTACAACGTAGAATTTTATATGCAATGTACAAAGAAGGAAATACACATCAAAAACCATATCGTAAATCTGCCAAAACTGTTGGTAACGTTATTGGTAATTACCATCCTCACGGAGATATTTCTGTTTATGAAGCTATGGTACGTTTGTCACAGGATTGGAAAATGCGTATGCCTTTGATTGATATGCAGGGAAATAATGGTTCTATTGATAATGATCCTGCAGCCGCTATGCGTTATACTGAAGCGAGATTATCGCCCATTGCATTGGAGTTATTAAAAGACATTGACAAGGAAACAGTGCAAATGGCACTTAACTTTGATGATACTGAATATGAACCAACGGTTTTACCAGCTAAATTCCCTAATTTATTGGTTAATGGTGCAACAGGAATTTCATCTGGTTACGCAACTGATATTCCACCACATAATTTAGAAGAAGTCATTGATGCAACGATTTATCGTATTTCACATCCACATTGTTCATTAGATGATTTAATGAAATTTATGAAAGGTCCTGATTTTCCAACGGGAGCTATTGTTGAAGGTTTAAATGGTATCAAAAAGGCTTTTGAAACAGGTAGAGGAAAAGTTGTTGTCCGTTCACAGACTCAAATAATTGAAGAAAAAAATATAAATAAAATTGTGATTACTCAGATTCCTTATGAAGTGAATAAAGCTGAACTTGTTAGAAAATTAGATGAAATTCGTTTTCAAAAAAATATTGATGGTATTATTGAAATTCGTGATGAATCTGATCGTAATGGATTAAGTATTGTGATTGATTTAAAGAAAGATGTAGATGTTCAAAATACTTTAAATTATTTTTACAAGAATACAGATTTACAAAAGAATTATAATTATAATATGGTTGCGATTAAAAATAAACGACCAGTCTGCATGGGAATTGTTGATATTTTGGATGGCTATATTGAACATCAGATTGAAGTCATTACAAAACGTTCTTTGTTTGATCTTCATAAAGCTGAAGATCGTAAACATATTGTTGATGGTTTGATTAAAGCTGTTTCTATTTTGGACGAAGTTGTTCATACGATTCGTCATTCACATGATAAACAGGATGCTAAAAAGAATCTTCAATTACAGTATCAGTTTTCTGAAAAACAGGCAGAAGCAATTGTAATGTTGCAGTTATATCGTTTAACAAATACGGATATTGTTTCATTAGAAAAAGAAAAATCTGATTTAGAGGTCTTAATTCAAACATTAAACAATATTCTAGCAAGTGATAAAGTATTAAGAAAAGTCATTATAGATGAGTTAAAACAAATTAAAAAGCAATATCCTAGCCCACGTTTAACAGAGATTAAAGATGAAGTTCAAGAAATTGTTATTGATGAAGAAGCTATGATTCTTCCGGAAGACATCTATGTATCTATTACTCGTGATGGATACGTGAAAAGAATCTCTCAAAGATCATATAAGGCAAGTGAAAATATTGCGTTTGGAAAGAAAGATGATGATGTTTTATTAGATTTGCATTTTGCTAGTACTTTGGATAAATTGCTTGTCTTTACTGATAAAGGAAACTATTTATTTATTCCATTGCATAAATTAGAAGAATTTAAATGGAAAGAACTTGGAAAACATATCAGCTATCTGATAAAAGTATCACCGGAAGAAAAAATGATTGGATCTATTCTTGTCAAATCATTCCAAAGACCATTATATGTTTTATTAGCAACACGTTTAGGACAAATGAAACGTGTCTCTCTTCAAGATTTTGAAGTCACAAGATACAGCAAACCAATCAAATGTATGAATTTAAAACGAGATGATCAATTATTACAAGTTTCATTAACAGATGATCATCAAGCTATTGTTTTAACATCATCTTTAGGATATGTATCGCTTTATAGTGAACAGGAAATTTCTATTTTAGGATTAAAAGCAGGTGGAATCAAAGGAATCAATTTGAAAAATGATTCATTAGTTGCTATGAATACATTTGATCCACTGCATTCTTATTCTTATGTTCTTATTAGTGATCAGCCAGGAATTAAGCGTATGAGAATTTCTGATATACCAAGCTGCAATCGCTCAACCAAAGGAACATTAATTTTTAAATCACCAAAGACAAATCCAATTCATGCTTTATCAGCTTATGTTTTAGATGTTCAAGATACACTCATTATCGAAACACAAGAACATAAAGAAACGGTTGCTATTAAGGATTATTCATTATCTCAAATCTTACAAAAACCAAGTATCATTCAATCTTTAAAGAACGAAAATATTACATATATTTATTATCAAGGGGTATTATCTACGGATTTATATCAGAATGTTACAGAAACTCAAGATTTATCTACAACTCAAAATGTAAAAAAGGTTGAAAAGAGTCAACCTTTAGAACCACAACAACAAGATAAACATTTTGAACCTATTTCATTTGATGACTTATTTAATGATGATTTCTAATTTATGAAGAATGAATATATGCTTTAAGAAGCTTAATTAAAGCACGTTTTTCTAAACGTGAAACATAAGAACGAGAAATATTCATTTGCTGAGCGATTTCTTTTTGGGTATATATACGATGATGATTAAGCCCATAGCGATAAATGAGTATTTCTTGTTCACGAGGTGTCAGTAATGTAAAATATTCTTGTAATTTTTGAATCTGATCATTGGTTTGAATCTGTTCAACAATATCTTTATCTTTGGCAGGGATAATGTCAAGTAAAGTCATTTCTCCGCCATCTTTGTCAACACCTAATACTTCATTTAATGAAACATCAAGAGCTGTCTTTTTATGATGACGCAGATGCATTAAAATCTCATTTTCTATACATTTAGCAGCATATGTTCCTAGTTTTGTTGATTTATCAGCATTATAACTATCTACTGCTTTGATAAGGCCAATTGTACCAATACTAATCAGATCTTCTTGTAAATCTTTAGAGCTTTCATATTTTTTAGCGATATGTGCAACTAGTCTTAAGTTATGTTCAATTAGCGCATTTCTAGCATTCTGATCACCTTGAAAATATTTTTCTAATAACTCATTTTCTTGTTGTGGTGTTAATTGGGGTTTAAATGCTTGCGTTTTAATAAACGAAACAAATAAAAATTGTTGTAATAATGCAATAATTGTTGTAAACATAAGTCACCTCAAAATATTATATGAAATTTGTCGATGTTTATGTTTATCTCTTTTCATTAAATAAGAAATAGTATACAATAAGCGAGAAGGAAGGTATATATGGAAGAAGTAAAAAAATGTTATGGTTGTGGTGCTATCATTCAAAGTCATAATGAAAAGCATATTGGTTATGTTCCTAAAAATGCAACTCAAAGAGAACATATCTTATGTCAGCGTTGCTTTCAATTAAAAAATTATCATAAATTGCAGACAACAAATCTCACAAAAGATGATTTTTTAAATTTATTGGATCATATTGGTGAAAAAGATTGTTTAGTTGTGTATATGATTGATTTATTTGATTTTCAGGGAAGCATGATTCCTGGGTTATTACGTCATATTGGTTTTAATGATGTCCTGGTTTTAGCTAATAAGCGTGATCTTTTACCTAAATCAGTAAAAGAACGTAAGTTAGAACATTGGGTGAGAAGACAATTAAAACAAGAAGGAATAAAACCGGTAGATGTGATTGTGACAAGTGGTAAGAAAAATATGAATATGGATTCGATTTATGATGCTATTATGTCATATCGTAAACAAAGGGATGTCTATGTTGTAGGTGTAACAAATGTTGGAAAATCTACTTTTATCAATGCCTTATTAAAACATTATGCTCAAGTTGAAGAACAGAATTTAATTACTGTTTCAGAATTCCCTGGGACAACACTTGATTTTATTGAAATTCCATTAGATAATCATTCATATTTATATGATACACCAGGAATTATTAATGATCATCAAATGACTCATTTTATTGATCCTCAGGATTTAAAAAAGATTATTCCTCAAAGTGAATTGAGACCTATTGGTTTTCAGTTACAGGAAAAACAGACTATTTATTTTGATGGATTAGGAAGAATTGATTATATCAGGGGTGATCAGGCAAGTTTTATTACTTATTTTTCTAGACAACTTAAAATTCATCGTACAAAAACAAGCAATGCTGATGCATTGTATAATCGCCATAAAACTTTTTCATTTGAACTAAATGGTATGGATTCAATTGAAAAAATGAAAACATATGATTTTACCTTAAAACCTGGAAAATGTGATATTGTTATTTCAGGATTAGGGTTTATAACCATTTCATCTCATGGTGGAAAAGTTAAAGTTCATGTTCCACCTCAAATTTCAGTTATGATTAGAGAAGCAATTATATAAAAGAAAGGAAACAATTATGTTAACAGGTAAACAAAAAAGATATTTAAGAAGTGAAGCACATCATTTAAAAGCTATTTTTCAGGTTGGTAAAGAGGGTGTTTCTGCTAATCAGATTAAAGGTATTGATGATGCTTTAGAAGCTCAGGAATTAATTAAAGTGAAGATATTAGAAAGTTGTCCTGATGATGTGAATAGTGTAGCTGTTGAATTAAGTATGCATACAAAAGCAGAAGTTGTTCAAATTATTGGTCGTACGATTGTTTTTTATCGTCATAGTCCTCAAGGAATTTATCGCTTACCATGAAAAAAATAGGATTATTTGGCGGAAGCTTTGACCCTATTCATAAAGCACATGTAGAAATTGCCATGTGTGCAATTGAACAGCTTCAATTAGACGAAGTGCAATTTATTCCTACACGACATAATCCATGGAAAAATCAAAGTTGTGCCAACGCTAAAGAGCGTTTACATATGATTCATTTGGCTATTCAGGGCAATGATAAACTCACAGTGAATACAATTGAACTTGATGATGATCAAAATCAAAAAAATTATACTATTCATACTCTTGAAAAGATCATTGAAAAACATCCCAATAACAAATATTATTATATTATGGGTATGGATCAGGCAAATGCTTTTGATAAATGGAAAAAAGCTAAAAAAATTTCTAACTTAGTACAGTTAGTTGCTTTTCAGCGTGGAGGATATGAGCCATTATCGGATGTTTTAAATCAATATCATTTTCTTGTTTTAAATAATCGTCCTGTCTATGCATCAAGCAGTGATGTTCGACAGGGGCATATTGAAATGTTAGATACCCATGTATTGCGTTATATTTCAAGTCAGGGATTATACTTAGAAACAATGGTTGCTTCACGTATGAAAGAAAAACGCTGGAAACATACATGTAGTGTTGCTCAATTGGCTAAAAAGATTGCTAAAGCAAATCATTTGAATGAAAAACAGGCATATATTGCAGGGATTATGCATGATGTTGCTAAAGAAATGGATCAAAAAGAAGCAACTGTTATTATGCAAAATTATTTTCCAGAATATATCTCTAAACCATATCCTATATGGCATCAATGGTTATCAAGATATGTAAGTGAACATGAGTTTTTAATAGAAGATCCTATTATTTTAAAGGCTATTGAAGACCATACAACTGCTTCTGTTGATATTTCTTTGATTGGAAAATGTCTATATGTTGCAGATAAATTAGACCCATTAAGAGGTTATGATTCATCAAAGCAGATTGAATTATGTAAAAAAGATATAAATGCAGGATTTAGAGATTCATTGATAGATTTTTATGAATTTTCAAAAAAGAAAAATAGAGAAATTGATGATTGCTTTTATGAAATTTATGATTATTTCGTTGTAAAAGGAGAAAAATAATGACAAAATTAGAATGTGTTGTAAAGGCTATGGATGACAAACTTGCTACTAACATTACTGCTATTGATATGCGTGATGTAAGTCCAATGTTTGATACTTTTGTTTTATGTACAGCTAGCAATGAAAGATTAATGCAGGCAATTACTGATAATATTCAAGATGAATGTGCTAAGAATCATTATGAAGTCAAAAGTATTGAAGGATTAAGAAATTCTAAATGGATTCTTATAGATTTAGGAGATATTGTTTGTCATATTTTTGAAGCAGCTGAAAGAGAAAGTTATAATTTGGAAAAATTATGGGGAGATATGCCTCGTATCAACATTGAAGGAATGTTGGCCAAATGAGTTATGAAAACTTTGCTTACTATTATGATAGCTTAATGGATGAACAATTTTATGAAGATTACTATCAATTTATATTGGAACATTGTCAATTTGAAGAAGTTTTTGAATTGGGATGTGGAACAGGTGAAATTGCTATTCGTTTAGCTAAAGATCATAAAACTGTATATGCTTCTGACATTTCTACTGATATGTTAGAAGTTGCAAAACAGAAGGCTATTGCTAATCAAGTAAATCTTATTTTACAAAGAGTTGATATGTGCGACTTTGAAATTTCACGACCAGTTGATCTTATCTTATGTTTGTGTGATTCTATCAATTATTTACTTGAACCACATCAGATTATGCAGACTTTTCAAAATGTATTTCGTTCATTAAAAGCTGAAGGTACTTTTATTTTTGATATTGATAGTTTATACAAAATGAATGTTATTTTAGATCAATATTCAGAAAAAGAAGAAGATGAAGAGTTTGTTTTTGAATGGCGTGTTGATAAAATAGATGATGGATATGTGCATCATCATGTTTATATTGAAGATAAACAAGAATCTGAAATAGTTGATGAAGATCATTATCAAAAGACTTATTCGGTAAATCAATATTTATACTGGTTAAAGGAAGCTGGTTTTTCGCAAGTTGATTATTATAGTGATTTTCATGAATATCATGATGATTGTGAAAGAATTATATTTGTATGTCAAAAGGAGGAAACCATATGATAGCAGTTGTTGGAGCTATGGAAGAAGAAGTTGCTGAAATAAAAAAGTATATGGATATAACTTCTATGCAGACAATTCATGGATATACTTTTTATGAAGGTACAATAGCGAATACAAAAGTTGTAGTTGTACAAGGTGGTATCGGAAAAGTGAATGCAGCTATTTCAACCACTTTGTTATTAACAAATTATGATATTGATTTTCTTATTAATATAGGTTCTGCTGGTGGACTTTCTTTATCACAAAATGTTGGTGATGTTGTTATTTCAACAGGGGTTCTCCATCATGATGTTGATGTAACTGCTTTTCAACGTGAACTTGGTGAAGTGCCTGGTATGCCACGTATCTTTGAACCAGACAAAAAAGCTTTAAAACTGGTTGAAAATATTTTAAAAGATCTTCATCTGTCGTATCATATGGGGCTTATTGTTTCAGGAGATCAATTTATTTGTCGTGATGATCAGGTTAGTCAGATTAAAAAGAATTTTCCTGATGCAATATGTGCTGAAATGGAAGCTGCATCTATTGCACAGGTTTGTCATGTTTTTCAAGTTCCATTTATTATCACAAGATCTCTAAGTGATATCTATCAAAAAGGTGAAAATCATGTGCAATTTGATGAATATTTAAAACAAGCTAGCCAAGCTTCTGCAAAAATGTGTTATCATCTTATTTCTATATTATCGCAATAACACTTGTTATTGCTTTTTTATATAAGGAGGATCTCTATGAAAAAAATTGAATTATTGGCTCCTGCTGGCGACAAAGAATCTTTAATTGCTGCAGTACAAAATGGTGCGGATGCTATATATTTAGGTGGAACTTTATTTAGTGCACGTGCTTTTGCAAAAAATTTTGATGATGAACAACTACAATGGGCAATACAATACGCTCATTTATATGATGTCAAAATCTATGTTACTGTAAATACGTTATTTAAAGATGCAGAGATAGATGCTTTGATTTCATATTTGGATAAATTATATGAATTTCAAGTAGATGCCCTGATTATCCAAGACGTTGGATTATTTGATATTGTCAGAACTTTATATCCTGATTTTGAAATTCATATGAGTACACAATCTTCTATTATGAATCACTATGGTGTCAATTATTTTGAAAAATGTGGTGCATCACGTGTTGTATTAGCACGTGAAAATACATTAGAAGATATTCAATCTATTTGCCAAAATACATCTATAGAGATTGAAGTTTTTGTTCATGGAGCTATGTGCGTGTGCTATTCTGGACAATGTTTAATGAGCAGTATGATTGGAAAAAGAAGTGGAAATAGAGGACAGTGCGCCCAACCATGTCGTTTGCCATATCAATTATTAAAGGATGATCAAGTTTTACCTGAAAAATATCCTTTTATTCTATCACCAAAGGATATGATGACAATAGAACATGTTGGTGCTCTTATTGAAGCAGGTGTTTCTTCATTGAAAATAGAAGGACGTATGAAAAGGCCAGAATATGTTGCCAGCGTTACACGTGCATATCGCCAAGCAATTGATGCCTTTTATGAACATAAAAAAATTGATTTACAGCCCCTTATTCATGATATGAAGGCGATGTTTAATCGCAATTATACTTTAGGTTATTTAAAACATGATACTCATCTTGTAGATGGTGACTATTCTGGACATAGGGGTAGTATTATTGGTGAAGTTTTGTATTATCATAAAAAACAAAAAAGAGTGGGGATTCGTTTAAAAGATACACTCATGCAAGGTGATAGCATTGTTTTTGAAAATATTGATAAAGGAAGACCAGTCAATAAAATCTATCATCAAAAAAAATTAGTGAATAAAGCTTATTCAAATGATGTGATTGAAATAGAATTTGATTATTATGTTGATCGAGGATTGGTTAGAAAAACACTTGATACAAATGTTGTTGAAAAAATGCAACAGACATATCAAAAATCACCACGAAAAGTCTCAATATCTTTGGAGTTTGAAGCCCGTATTTATCAAAGAGCAAGACTTATTCTTAAGAAAGAAAATTTAAAAGTAACAGTTGAATCACAACAGGAAGTTCAATTAGCTCATAATACGCCTCTTGAAAAACAGAGAATCAACCAGCAGTTATCAAAACTGGGATCTACACCATTTATAGCAGAGCATATACAGATAAACATAGATGAAGGTATTTCAATGCCTATTAGAGATATTAATGAGATGCGTAGACATGCAACAGATATGTTGATTGAAAAATTATCTCATCAAAAAATACATCATCATAGTCGACAAAAAATGTCTACATATAGCCAAAAAAGCACTTCTCAAGCACCTCAATTTTATATTCTTGTTCATTCCATAGAACAATTAAAAACAGTCATTCAATATCCTTTTGATACAATTATTTATCCTTATCAGGAAAGGATAGAAAAAGCTTATGAAATTTGTCAAAAACATCAAAAGAAAATGATTATGATGACATCTCCTGTTATGAAAGATGATGATATTGAAGAAGTATTATCATCACAGATTTATTCGCAAATAGATACAATATTGGTAAATGATTATGGTGCATATATGGCTTTCCAAGATAAAAAACTGGTTGTGGGGCAGGGCTTAAATATTTATAATTCGTATGCTGCACATCATTATCATCAACCATATTTGGTTTCTCTAGAAATGTCAACAACTGAGATTAAACATTTGCAGGTTGATTTAACACATTGTCTTGTTCAAATCTTTGGTAAAACAACAAATATGATTAGCGAATATTGTCCAATTACTCAATATTATTTTGGATATCAAAATAAGCATTGTCAAATGTGTAAACAAGGTCATTTTGCCTTGAGAGATCGAAAAAATGAGAAATTTGATATAATGGTTGATAATAAATGTCGTATGCACTTATTAAATGCACATACACTTTTTTATGATCAATTTAAACAATTACCAGTTGGTGGATTCCTTATTGCGTTCACTAACGAAGATCAACAACAAGTTCAAATGGTGATGGATGATTTTATGCAGATGATCTATAACCAACAAAAGAGCCATATTCGACAGAAAATAAAAGTAACTTCAGGATATTTCAAAGAATAATGTTGAATCATCAATATTTATGTCTTTCACAAAAAAAGTTTTTTCATATTCTAAATTGCGATTGTTTTTCATTCATGATATAATATTATTATGGAGGTGACCTTATGGCAATAGATATGGATTTAGCTAAAAGACTGAAGGTTTATCGTAATTTTAAACACCTTACTCAAAAAGAAGTTGCTTCTCATCTTAATGTTCCACATTCTGCTATTTCAGATATTGAAAATGGTAAAAGAGATGTGACAGTTAGTGAATTAAAAATTCTTTCACATCTTTATGGACGTAGTGTTGAAGAAATTATGAGTGGTAAAAAATACGATTATTATAATATTGCAAATATTGCACGTCTATTAACAGAATTGCCAGATGATGATTTAAAAGAAGTTATGTTTATTATTGAATATAAACGTAAAAGAGTTGAAGAAAAAAATAAAAACAACCAATAAAAAGAAATTAGTTACAGAAGCTAATTTCTTTTTTATTTTAACAGTGTTTTAAATTCTTCTAATAATTCAAGTCCTTCATCTAATATATCCTGATTACAAATCTCATCTGTTTGACAATGATGAAATTCAACTTGGATATCATTGTTATCACGAATATCAATAAGAGCATATGTTCCATATCCATAACTTCCTCGATTCATCATCAAACTTCCTGGATTAACAAAAAGAATGTTTTGATGTTTTTGGACCGTTGGAACATGTGTATGACCATGTAAACAAAGATAACAATTTTCTTTTTGACAAAGCTGTATTAATTGATCATATCCATAATAAACTCCATAATATTGTCCATGTGTAACACAGATATGTTGAAATGTTTTATAGATAGGGAAGGGTGCATCATCATGGTTTCCCTTAACAACAATATCAAATAATTGTATATATGGATCATCAACAGGTAAAGATGAATCACCACAATGAATCATATAATCAACATGAAAACGATAGTGAGTTACCACACGCTGTAAATAATTTTCGTAAAGATGACTATCGCTGACAACTAATAATTTCATTTCAATCAACTCTTTTCTTATATTATTCTATCATATTTCAATTATAAATTCATAATTATATTGATAGAATCAACCGATTTTCTCAAATAGAATACATCTGAGGCCTTTAGTGCGTATTTACAACGTTTTAAATAAGTAATAATCACTTATTTTCATTTGGTAAGTAACAAATAAGTAACAAAGATATTAATCAATTTTAATTTTCTTTATTTGTTGGATTAGAAAATCGGTAGATTCCTTTATATATAAATCTTCAGTTATGTCATTTGTAGAATGCCCGAGGATTTTTTTAATAGTTCTATGATCAATTCCTGATTCTTTTGCTAATGTAGCAAACGTATTTCTCGTATCATGCATTGTATGGTTCATATTTAAAGAATTCATGTATTTTTGAAATTTCGGTTGAATACTATTATATTTCGTACTATCAAGATATTTTATAACTTCTTTAATAAAGGGTTTAATATAAGGGTGTATAGGTATTATTCTATTTTTACCACTTTTAGTCTTTAATCCGCATACTAAATAATCGTCAGTTAATTTATCTATTTTTAATAACTCACTGGCTCGACAACCTGTTAGAATATACGCAAGTACGACTTTAGAAAAGAAGTCTTTTTGATCTATTAAGTATCTTATTTCTTCTCTAGAAAAAGGATAATGTATAGTTTTACGTTCATTGTTATCTGTAGTTATATCAATATACATTGAAAAATCATCATCTTTTGGAATCCATTGGTGTATAATAGCATATTTAAATGCGGTTCCAACTGCAATTTTACATTTGCCTAAAGTCACTTGAGTTTTTCCTTGTTTCTTTAAATTATCAAATGCTTTTTGCAATCGTGTTAAATTCAATTCTTTGATATCTACATCAACAATTTCAGACAATAAACTATAACACCATTTTTTAGCGTCATACCATGATTTTGATTTTCTGTTTTTATCTCTTTCAATAATACAGTTAATACATTCGCCTAGAGTATGTACTTCATTAACTGTTTCATACGATTCTTGCATTTCCTTGGAACTGTTATATTTAGCTAGATGTTTCAATGCATCTAAACGATTGGAAAAAGTTCCTATGCATTTTTGTTTTTGTCTGCCTTCATCATCAAATCCTATTGTTACTTTAACTACCCACGGTTTTCGTCTTCTACCTTTTAGTTTCGTTACTGTACCAAATCCGTTGGGATTTTTCACACTTTCACCTCCAATCTTATTATATACTATAACATCAGGCTATTGTTAAATTTTTATCATTATTTTTTCTTATAATGTTTTATGCACCGGTGTTAAAGCATATAGGAGGTTGTGATATTTTAATGATAAATAATAAATTAACATTAAGTGTTAAAGAAGCATCGAGAATTTCTGGATTACCAAAGTCTTTTATAAGAAAACAAGTAGAAAATGGTATAATTCCAAAATGTTATTCTATTAATCATAAATATAGAAGATCATTTGTTATATTTAGAAGACCGTTTTTAGAATGGTTACAAGAAATTAGGTCATAGTCATATGGGCAAAAGATATTCATATGAAGAAAAATTAAAAATAGAGTACCTAAAATGCAAAATTAAAGAGCTAAACTATTTAAAATACGAAGTTAAAATTATCAAAGAAGAAATAGATGAAATAACATACTCAATTAATAAATCTAATACATCTATAATCTATATTTCAAATGATCAAACAAATACTAATAGTCAAAATGAAAAATGGAATAAACTTATAGATAAAAAAGATAAATTATTGCAAAAGCTAGATTTTTTCAATAAAGAGATAAGATATATTAATAATATATTGGATTCTTTAGCACCAATAACAAGAGATATGACTATTGATTTATTTATTGAGAAATATACATCAGAGAAAGTGAAAGATAAATATTATGTTTCAAATCCATATCAAGCTATTAATGATGAATTACGTTATTTGGATATTGATAAATTTTAATCATATTTGAATGCTATTATGATAGTGTGGCAATAAAAAAGACTCACAACAAATGAGTCCTTAGAGTACGCACGCTTTACAAGTTATATTATGAAAGAAAGGAGGTTGTTTACATATGACAAAAGAAGAATCAAAAATCTTTTTAGATAATATACTTCTTATGCTCGAAGATATAAAGCAAGTCTATATTCAGAAAAAGACTGAAGCTATGGACAAGTCTTTGCAGTATGAAGAGCAAAGAAAAGCATATTCTATCAAAGAAAGAACGATTGATGATTTGATTTACAATATCAAGTGTAAACAAAAAGAAATCGAAACTTTGTTTGAAGAAGAGTCTGAGTAATTAGACTCTTCTTTTTTTTGTTGAACTTAACGATTGACGACTTTATCAATGATATCTGTAAAGATATTTATAGAACTTTTTCTATCAGATAAAGCATCATCAAGACTGGTGTTACCATAAACATCCATGACTTGTTCGAGAGTCCAATCATCACCAATGTCTTTCATTTCTTCAATGAATAAATTCGCTTCTTTTTTGTTCATATATATCTCCTCCTTGCTCTTTCATTATACAAAAGTAATTTTAAAATTCAAGTAAATTCGGAGTTTAATTTGTAATTATATCGTCAGTTGTTTCTTCATTATTTTCTAGAGAAAAATCATTTTCAATAAACCATTTGTAAGCACGGTTGGCTATAACTTTAGTTTCTATAAAGTCTAAAGATCCACCAATAACAGCTCCTACGCCAGGAACCATTTTACCTAAATTGATAACGCCTTTTGTTCCAAATTTTGTGATGAAACGCATCCCTACTTTTTGATTAATTTTAGTAAGAACTTTTCCAGGTATCTTCTTTATAAGTACGTTTGTAAATTTAACACCAAATTTTAAGCTGGCTTGTTTAATAAGACCATTAACGGCTACTCCAGCTAAACAAGCGTAAATAAAAGTTCTTGTTTCATCGCTTGATAGGTCGTAGCCACCCATATAAGCAGCACAAGCAATCATACGCATTTGTACATAAATAACGCTTGTGATATTAGCGGGTAATGATACAGGAAGTGTTAGAATCCCTCCAAAACCGGTAATGAATCCGGAAGTTGTGCATTTTATAATTTGATTATCCAACATCTTTTTACAAGCTGTTTCTTTGTTTTTATATTTATTTAGATATTCGTCAGCAACTATTCTCACATCATCACTTACTTTTGGAATCCCATTCAAGCATGCTTCATAACAATTATCTAATATTTTCATTATGTCGTCTTGCGATATGATTGCTGTATTACTTTCACTCATTTTGTATATATCTCCTTACAATTTATTTTCTATTTAATTATATCATACGTTTGGATAGAATTCAGTAGTTATAAATATAAATAAAATTTGCGCGTAGAAAACATATTCCTTTATGAAAGAGAGGAGAATAATTATGTTAGAAACAATGTTTGGAATTATATTAGTAATGGGATTTGGAGCATTCATATTACTATGTGGAATTGGAGTAATATTGTTAGGAGATTTAATATTCAAAACGAATTCAGGAAGAAGACTTATTAGAGAATGGTTTGAGATTAAACCAAAATCTAACTAGGTCTTTTTTCTTTTCGCATGAAAAACTTACTATATTATGAAAGGAGAGATTATTTATGTTAAATGAATTAAAAACAAAAGCTAAAAATTTTTATGAGGTGTATCAAAATGAAATTTGGATCGGACTTATCATAGGAGGTATGACTATAGTTGGTTATGATTACGGTCTATGGAAAGGACGTGCTGAAGGTCTTAATGTTGGAAGTAGAGCCTTAGCAAAAATGGCAGAGCAAATTAGCAAGGTTGAGTCTAAATAAGGCTCTTCTTTTTTTTCTTTTGCTATATTAGTAATCCAAAAAATTCCCGGGGTGAAAATTTGAAAAAATCAAAGGAGGTTTATATTTATGTCATTAACAATTATTTGGGTTTTCATTAGTCTTATGTCACTAGCAGTAGGCATTTTAATTGGTGCTATATTGTATGAGAATAACAGGAAAATGCGTTCAATCGGTGTACTTAATGTTATTGATACAAGTGAGGGCATTCAGATGGCTTTAGCACTTGATAGTGAAGTTAAAGAGTTCGTCAATAAAGAATATGTTATATTACAAATACGAAACAGAAAAGCTTAACGCTATATTTACACGTCATATTATGAAAGGAGGATTATATTTATGAAGAAAAGTCAAAAGAAATTGCTAATTCAAGAGAATCAAAAATTATTGGAAAGTTTAGATCAATTAGATCCGCAATCTGAAGATTATCAAGTAACGGTATCGAGAATTAAAGACATTCAAACGATTGTTGACAGCGATAAAACAGTTGATAAAGTTGTTGACTGGAGTTTGAAAGCCGGACAGATCATTTTACCGTTAACTGTTAGTGCAGGATTGTTCTTAATTGGTTTAAAATTTGAAGAAAATGATTCGCTTGCTTCGGCATTAAACAGAACGATTCTAGGTAAAGTAATCAAATTTTAAGTAAGGGAGCCTATCAAAGGCTCTTTTATTTTTTTATAGAAAGGTGAGATATATGTTGAGATTGAGGTACTGGTCTAAGAAATTAAAAGCTAAACGTATTGAGTATAAATACAAAAAGCTTCTTCATAAGCGAGGAATGGCATTATATATTGGGGACTATGAAGCTGAAAAATACTTTAAGATTCAAATAGATGAATTGCGTTTTAAATATAAAGATTTTTTTCAAGGTGATATTTGATGAGATACCATTACAAAAAACCTCAATATTTTAGAGCTGCTTATGGTAAGACCTATAAACAGAACAACCCGGTATTTCATCAATGTACTTTATATTTAATTGATTCCAAAGGTTTGGGAGTTATTCAACAACGTTATAATCCCATTAATAAAACAACTTGGTGGACAGAGATAGATCCTTGGCTGGTAGATGAGCTATATTTACATCCCAAGTTTAAAGAGTTCTTTGACGAACGTTCGGGAGATTGTAAAGATGGTTGCTATCCGGTTGTCACCATACGTCAAATTATGTGGGCTTTGAAGATGAAACCGCTTAAGCGTGAGAGATGGGAGACATCGTTTGATAGAAGGGAAGTATAAGTACGCATATTTTACAAGCTATTTTATGAAAGAAAGAGAGGTAATTATATGCACGAAACTTTATTTATTTTAATAGGATTTATTGCATTTATAGGTTCAGTATTAGTTTACGGATTTTTTAAAGATGAGTAAACTGATACACTATCTTTTCCTTTTCACGCAAGCCAAACAATGTCTATTATGAGAGGAGATGAAATTAATGAATTCGAAATTAATGAAATTTATTGGAATTGGTTTAGCTATTGCTGGATTTGCAATTACACAAGTTCAGAAAGCTATTGAATCAAAAGAACAGGAAGCGTTAATTGACGAAAAAGTTAAGGAGCAACTTGCTCAGATGAAGGAGTCTAAATAATGGACTCTTTTGTTTTTAATTTATATTTATTAAACGAGAGGAGAATGTTGAAATGAAATTTGATGTTAAAGAATTAATTCAAGTAGGAACTAAAGTAATGAAAAAACATAGTCCAGAAATCTTAACTGGTGTAGGTATTGTCGGAATGGCCACAACAGTTGTATTAACTGTTAATGGTACAGTTAAAGCATTAGATTTATTGGAAGAAGAAAAGAGAGAAAGAACTTCTAAATATTTCAATGAAGAAGATATTGATAAGGAATGGAAAAATACTTCTTTAACAAAAAAAGAAGTATTTGCAATTTGTTGGAAACCTTATATTCCTGCAGTTATTACATTTTTAGGAGCTACAGGTTGTCTAATTGGGTCAAATTCAGTTAATTTGAAACGAACAGCAGCCTTTACAACTGCCTATAAAGTTATGGAAACATCTTATAAAGAATATAAGGATAAAGTTGAAGAATTAATTCCAGCAAAGAAAAAGAAAGAAATTAAAGATAGTATTGCTGAAGATCATGTAAGCAAATATCAGCCAAATGCAACACAGGTGATTATTACAGATAAAGGTAATACGCTGTGCCAAGAGTCTGTATCTGGTCAATATTTTAGATCCGATGCAAATATTTTAAAAGCTGCACAAAATGCAATTAATGAGAAACTTTTAGCTCACGATTATGTATCTTTGAATGAATTATATGTTGAATTAGGTATTGAACCAACAACAGTAGGTAATGCAATTGGTTGGGAAATCAATAAAGTAAGAAATGAAGTGGGAAGTAATCTTATTCAAATCGACTGGAGTGCTCAAATGGCTAAAGATAACCAACCTTGCCTCTATATTCGATACAATATAGAGCCTACTTACGGGTTTGATCAATATGGGTATTGAAGCTACTTTGATGGTACGCGTAAAATACATGAACTATTATGAAAGAAATTAAAGGAGGAATTTAAGATGAAAAACACAGAAAAATTAAATCAAGAGGAAGTAGTAGTTGAAGAAACTGAAATGACTAAAGAAGGAGGTTTAGACAAAGTGAAAGAAGCTGCTAAAAAATATGGTAAGAGAATAGCTATTGGAGCTGGAATCTTAGCTGTAGGAATTGGAGCATTCGCATTAGGTCGAAGATCAAAATCTGAAGACTATCAGTTGGAAGATGAAGAATCTGAACTTGATTATGTTGAAGGTGTTGAATCTAATGACGAAATTAATGATTTAATGGAAGAGTCTAACTAAGCTTGGACTCTTTTTATTTCGCATTGATGAGTAAGAAAAGGAGGAATAAAATTATGGAACAATACCCATCAAATTCACACAAGACAAGAGAGAAAGAATTAAATCGCGAACCACTAAAATTACCAGAGAAGAAGATGCAAAAAGCAACATTGAAAGGAGCAGTACGTACGAAAAAGAAAAGTACAGCACGTAAGCTTTTAGACACATTTGTTGTAGAAGATTCTCGAACAATTAAGGATTATGTTCTCAATGATGTATTAAAACCTGCTATAAGAGATGCCATTGAAGATATTGTGACAAATGGTATTCATATTTTATTGCGTGGAGAACCACAAAGAGGAGGAAGTAGAAGAAAAACTCCCGGGTCAACTGTATCATATCAAAAGTATTATGATGGAAGAGACTCTTATAGAAGAGATTATAGAAAACCAACATATCAACAAGCTTTTGATTATGATGATGTTATCTTAGAAAACCGTGGCGATGCAGAGTATATTTTAGATCAAATGTATGATGCAATAAAAGCTTATAAGATCGTTACTGTAGCTGATTTATGTGAATTATTAGGTATTTCAGCACCTTATACAGCTAATAAATATGGTTGGACTGATTTGAATAATGCAAGAATTGAAAGAGTGAGAGGAGGATATCTATTGGTGTTCCCTAAAGCATTCCCAATAGATGATTAAAGATATGGATTTAGTAATATCAACCGATGATTTAAAAGAAGAAGTTTCAAGAGCTTCTATATTAAATGAAGCTGAGAAATGTGTATGTGGTCAAAGAGAGCAGGATTATGGAAGTCCTGAAGATAACTTTAAAATTATTGCTTCTCTTTGGACTTCATATAAAGGTGTTGAATTTACACCTGTAGATGTATCTATGATGATGGCTTTATTAAAGATTGCTAGAATTTCAACTGGTACAGCTACAAAAGATAGTTTTGTTGATTTGGCTGGTTACGCAGCATGTGGTGGAGAGATTAAATTTAAGGAGGAAAACAAATAATGATTGAAAAAGTATCAAGAAATTTTAATAAATTTGGTTTAAAAGTAAGAAAAGCAAGCCCTGAAATTTTAATTGTAGCTGGAGCTGTTGGTGTTGTAGCTTCAGCAGTCATGGCTTGTAAAGCAACACTTAAATTAGATGAGGTTTTAGAAGAACCAAAAGAAAAGATTGAAAAGATTCATGAATGTTTAAATAATGAAGAATTTATGAGTTCAGGTAAATATACTGAAGAAGATGGAAAGAAAGATTTATTAACAGTATACGTGCAAGGTGGAATGCAAGTTGCTAAATTATATGCACCATCAGTTATTTTAGGAGGTTTATCATTAGGAGCTATTTTAACTTCTCATCATATTTTAAGAAGTCGAAACATTGCTTTAGCTGCTGCTTATGCAACTATTGAAAGAGGATTTAAAGATTATCGTGGACGTGTTGTTGAAAGATTCGGTAAACGTGTTGATTATGAATTGAAAAATAACATTAAAGCGATGGAAATTGAGAGAACTGAAACTGACGAAGATGGAAATGAAAAAGTTATTAAAGAATCTCAAGATGTCATTCAAGCACCATCAGAAAAATATTCAGAATATGCAAGATTCTTTGCTGTAGGGAATCCTAATTGGCAGAAAGATGCATCATTAAACTTATCTTTCTTAAGACAGCAAGAGAAATATATGAATGACCTTTTACGTTCTAGAGGTCACGTGTTTTTAAATGAGGTTTATGATTGTTTAGGTATTCCAAGAACAAAAGCTGGTCAAATCGTTGGATGGGTATATTCAAAAGATAATCCCGTAGGTGATAATTATATCGATTTCGGTATTTATGATGTTTATAAACCAGCAATTGCCGACTTTGTTAATGGATACGAAAGAAGTATCTTACTTGATTTTAATCCAGATGGGAATATTTGGGAACTTATTTGAATGATTGATGGATTATCCGGATTTGGGTCTGGAGATCCTTATCAGGACGAACTAGACTACTATCATCTTTTATAGTTGATGGTGGTCTATTTTTATTTTTAGGAGGTATGTAAAATGAATCGTGGATTTTTAGCATTCACGTCTTTCCTAGTTGGTGGTGCTGCAGGGGCATTCATTACTTGGAAAGCTATAGATAAGTATTATGCAGATCTAGCAGAAGAAGAAATTCAGTCAGTTAAAGAAAGATATTACGGAGAAGAAAAAAACTCATATCAAGAAGAATCAAATGATAAAGAGCATAAACACGAACAATATCCAAATAAGACTAATGATATTCATGAATACGCAAAGCTTTTATCTAAAGAACAATATGTAGATTATCAGAAAAATGACACAGAATCATTAGATGAAGAAGATGATGATACTTATGATATTTATGTCATTTCACCTGATGAATATGGAGATAAAGTTGGTACTGAGGAATGGACTGATTGGGAATTAGAAGGGTTAGTTTATTTCCAAGATGGAGTTCTTTGTGATGAAAGAGATAACCCAATTCAAGAAGTTGAGTTAACTGTAGGTAGAGATTGGGTAACTAAGTTTGGATATTATGGTGATGAAGATGTTGTACATGTGCGTAATGAAGGTCTAAAAACTGACTATGAAATCGTAAAAGATTATAGAAACTATAGAGATATTGTTGAAGATCGAGGTGCTTAAAAGTGAATAGAATAGCAGATGAATATTTCGAATGGATGGTCGAAATGGTATCTGATGAAACATATCTATCCTATCGAAAGCTGCTATGCTATTTGCATGATATAGAATTTATTTATATTTTGCCTATGGATGGTAATAGAGCACAAGATGGTATAGATTTCAGATATCGTTTTGGTTATGAAAATGGATATTCTAGAGATCAAATTAAAAAATATTTGGATGTAAGACCTTGTAGCATATTTGAAATGATGGTTGCTTTAGCATTTGATGCTGAGGAACATATCATGGATGATGATAGTTATGGAAACAGAACAGGACAATGGTTCTGGACCATGATTGTAAGTCTTGGGCTTGGTCGTATGGATGACACTCATTTCAATAAACGTTATGTTGATCAGATTATTGATGATTTCTTAAATAGAAATTATGAGCCAAATGGCAAAGGTGGTTTATTTACTGTTCAGAATCCGCCGATGGATATGAGAGATGCTGAAATTTGGTATCAATTTATGTGGTATCTCAATGAAATATTAGAAATTTAAGAAAGGAGATATTTATGGTTGATTTTTTCATAATAACCCATCGTAAGAAACGTGGCGGTCCTACAGAAATTTATCCAAAATTTATAATTTGTAAAAGTTCGGATCTTATGATTCGAGGAGGAGATTTTTATGCTGTATGGTTGGAAGATCGTGGATTCTGGTCGACTGATGAACAAGATGCGATTCGATTGATAGATAATGCAATAGAGGAAGAACTTAGACATTATAAAGGGTTAAATGTAAATGAAGAAGTGGTTCCTAAGTATTTATGGGACGCCAGTAGTGGAATGATCGATGTTTGGCATAAGTATTGTCAGAAGCAAATGCGAGAAAATTATCACATGCTTGATGAAAAACTTATATTTTCAAATGATGGTACAAACAAGAAAGATTATGCGAGTAAAAGATTGAATTATCCTTTAGCTGAAGGTAATATTTCAGCTTATGATAAAATTATTTCAACTTTATATTCTGAAGAAGAAAGACATAAGATTGAATGGGCTATTGGAGCTATTGTATCTGGTAATTCAAAGACATTACAGAAATTCATGGTGTTCTATGGTTCGGCAGGTACGGGTAAATCAACAATCATTAATATTATTCAAAAATTATTTGAAGGATATTATGCAATATTTGACGCTAAAGCATTGGGTTCAGCCAGTGCTTCTTTTGCGTTAGAACCATTTCGTACAAATCCACTTGTAGCCATCCAACATGATGGTGATTTATCTAAAATTGAAGATAATACAAGATTAAATAGTTTGGTTTCACATGAAGAGATGACCATTAATGAAAAATTTAAAGCAACATATACCAATAAATTTAAAGCTTTCTTGATTATGGGGACGAATAAACCTGTCAAAATTACTGATGCAAAGTCCGGACTCATCAGACGTTTGATAGATGTTATTCCATCTGGAAACAAAATACCTTTAAAAGAATACAATGATCTCATTCAAAAAGTTGATTTTGAATTAGGTGCTATTGCATATCACTGTCTTCAGGTATATTTGTCTGATCCTCATAGATATGATGATTACGTTCCAGTTCTCATGCTAGGAGCAACAAATGATTTTTATAACTTCGTGGAAGATTCCTATTACATATTTAAGGATGCTGAGATCATTACAGCTAAGCAAGCATGGGCCATGTATAAAGAATATTGTGAGGATGCCAATGTTAAATATCTTCAAACACGAAAAGCATTTGTTAATGAATTGAGAAATTACTTTGAAGAATATCACGAACATTATGAAGGTGTGAATACGAGAGGTGTTTTTAAAGGATTTCTTGCTGATAAGTTTCATCAGGTCACAAGTAAAAAGATAGAGGAACCTAATCAATCGTCAACATGGCTTATATTTAAGGAGCAGTCATCCATATTTGATCAATCTTGTTCTCATTGGATTGCTCAATATGCTACATCCAAAGGAACACCAAGAAAAAAATGGGATAATGTTACAACAACTTTATCGGATTTGGATACTCATAAATTGCATTATGTCAAAATGCCTGATGGTCAGGAATATCATATTGTTATTGATTTTGATATTCCCGATGAAGATGGTAACAAATGTCTAGAGAGGAACTTAGAAGCTGCATCCAAATTTCCACCAACATATGCGGAATTAAGTAAAAGTGGTGCAGGAATTCATCTCCATTATATCTATAATGGGGATCCAGCAAGGTTAAGTCGTGTATTTGGCGATCATATTGAAATCAAAGTATTTACAGGTAAAAGTTCACTGCGAAGACAATTAACCAAATGTAATGACTTGCCTATTGCTGTTATTAGCTCAGGTTTACCAGTGAAAGGAGTTGGTAAAGTGGTTAATTTTGACGCTATAAAAAGCGAAAAGGCATTGAAAACAATGATTAAAAAGAATCTTAATAAAGAGTATCATCCTGGTACAAAGCCAAGTGTCGATTTTATATTTAAGATTCTAGAAGATGCTTATGAAAGCGGACTTAAGTATGATGTGACTGATTTGAGAAATGCGGTCTTAGGATTTGCTGCTAATAGTACACATCAAGCAGATTACTGCATAAAGCTAGTTAATAAAATGAAGTTTAAATCAGAAGAACCATCTGAACAAATTGTTAATGATGATCAACCTATCGTATTCTACGATGTTGAGGTATTTCCAAACTTATTTTTAGTCAATTGGAAGTATCAAGGACCTGATAAACAGATGGTCCGAATGATTAATCCTAGACCAGAAGAAATTGAAGACCTTTTAAAATTCAGATTAGTTGGATTCAACTGTCGTAGATACGATAATCATATTTTATATGCAAGATATATGGGATATACAAATGAACAATTATTTAATCTATCCCAAAGAATCATTGTGGAAAAGGATCGTGATGCGTTCTTTGGAGAAGCGTATAACATATCTTATACGGATATTTATGATTATGCCGCAAAGAAACAATCCTTAAAGAAATGGGAAATCGAATTAGGTATTCATCATCAGGAATTAGGATTACCTTGGGATCAGCCGGTTCCTGAAGAAAAATGGGTACAAGTTGCTGAATATTGCGACAATGATGTTTACGCAACTGAAGCTGTATGGAATGCAACGCAAGGAGATTTCTTAGCAAGACAGATTTTGGCAGATTTAGCTGATGGTTCAGTTAATGATACAACAAATAGTTTAACTACCAAAATTATATTTGGAAAAGAACGTAATCCTCAAAAAGAATTTAATTATCGTGACTTAGGAGAAGTTTGTAATGATGATTATATTCCAGATGGTTTTGATGAATACACGAGATTCAATAAAAAAGGTCAACCTGTATTCCCTGGATATGAATTTGAGGCAGGTAAATCAACCTATCGAGGAGAAAAGATTGGCGAAGGTGGTCGAGTGTATGCAGAGCCTGGTATGTATGGAATGGTTGCATTATTAGATGTTGCATCAATGCATCCAACAAGCGCAATTATGGAAGAATTGTTTGGTAAATATACAAAACGATTTAAGGATATTAAGGATGCTCGTGTTTATATTAAGCATGAAGATTGGGATAGCCTGAAACATATTCTGGATGGTAAGTTAATGCCTTACGTTAAGAAAATTCAAGACGGATTATTGAAAGCTAAATCATTAGCTCAGGCATTGAAGATTGCTATTAACTCCGTATACGGATTAACAAGTGCTAGCTTCATGAATGCATTTAGAGATTCACGAAACATTGATAACATCGTAGCAAAACGTGGAGCATTGTTTATGGAAAACTTAAGACATGAAGTTGAAAAGAGAGGATTTATTGTTGCTCATATTAAGACTGATTCGATCAAGATTCCTGATGCAACACTGGAAATCATTCAATTTGTTATGGAATACGGAAAGATGTATGGTTATGACTTTGAACACGAGGCTACTTACGAACGTATGTGTTTAGTTAATGATGCGGTTTATATTGCTAAATTTGCAGATGCTGAAACTTGTGAGAAACTTTATGGCTATGCTCCAGGCGAATGCGTTGAAGATGGGGGTAAATGGACTGCAACAGGAACCCAATTTCAAGTTCCATATGTGTTCAAGAAATTATTCAGTAAAGAAGATATTACTTTCGATGATTTGTGTGAAACAAAATCAGTATCTAAAGGTACTTTATATTTAGATATGAATGAAGATATGGAAAAGAGAATCTTAGATACTCAAACAGAACTAAAAAGAACCGAAAGAGAATATAGAAGACTTCTTAGAACCGAACCAAACAATACAAGCAAGTTGAATGATTATGAGAATGGTATTGATAGTTTGAATCAGCAACTTGAAGAAGCACATAATTATATTTTCGTAGGAAGAGTTGGGCAGTTCTGTCCTATTAAACCTGGATATAATGGTGGTTTATTATATCGCGAACAAGATGGCAAATATTATGCGGCAGCTGGCACAAAAGGTTATAGATGGCTTGAATCAGAAGTTGTCAAGAATCTAAATAATGATGCAATGATAGATAGAAGCTATTATGATCACTTAGTTGACGAAGCTGCTGAATCCATTAGTTTTTATGGTGATTTGGAATGGTTTATTTCTGATGATCCATATCAACTACCTAATTATGAAGAAGGGAAGCCTGTATATTTAGACTTTGGTAGTAAATCATGAATGAAATTCAAAGATATTTAGAAAGAGCTGAAGTAAAAGTTTATAAAGATTTAAAAACTGGTGAATTGATATTTGAAAGTAGAAATAGTGAATCTCCTCTAACAATGGATGAAAAGAGAGAGATTTCGCTTTTTTATGCTATTCAAAATCTACAACCGGTTAAATTTAAAAACAATTTCAAAGGAGATAAATAAGATGAATAGACAAGTAGATAACATTATTGTAGAAAATGCACATATTATTTGGAAGAATTTTGCAGGAGAACCAGGACCTTATAATCGTTCTGGTGATAGAAGTTTTACAGTCGTATTTGAGGATCCTCAAATAGCTCAGGAATTATTGGCTATTGGTTGGAATGTAAGAATGAAAGAGCCTAAAGAAGAAGGCGATATTCCATTCTACACATTACAAGTCGCTGTTAAATATGATTTCTATCCACCAAATGTATTCTTAGTAAATGGTAAAAAGAAAGAATTATTGGATGAAGAATCTGTTAAATGTTTGGATTATGCAAGAATTGAGAATGCAGATGTTGTTATTAGACCTTATTGTTGGGAAGCTCAAGGTAAAGAAGGCATTAAAGCATATCTAAAAACTGGATATTTTACAATTGAGGAGGACCCATTCGCTTATAAATATGATGATTAAAAAAAATAAGAGAGGATGAATATTATGAGATATTCAAGAACAAATGCCTATATATTCTTAAAAAGAAATAGCAATATCATAATGACTGGAGTTAGTATTTTAGGATTTATAGTTACATCAGTAAGCCTAGTGAAAGCGACATCAAAAGCAACATTAGCTATAGATGAACTCCAAGACGAAAAAGATGAAATTGATATTTATGATAAAGCAAAGCTAGTTTGGAAATATTATAAATTCCCTATATTTACAGGAACTGTCACATTAGCAGTAATGCTATCTAATGGGGTTCTGAATCAGCAAAGACAAACTCAATTATTAAGTGCTTATGCTTTATTAGATCAAGGATATAAACAATATAGAGATAAATTGAAAGAGATATATGGTGAAGAATGCCACGAACGAATCATGAATGAAATTGCTATCGAACAAGCTGAAGATGTGTCGATTACAGCAGAATGTTTAACAAGCAATTGCGATTTAGGATCATATTCGATTTCACCTCAAATGTTATTTTATGATTCTTTTTCTAAAAGATATTTCCAATCAACCATCGAACAAGTTATTCAAGCCGAGTATCATTTGAATAGAAATTTTGTACTCGGTGGATATGTGACTTTAAATCAATTCTATGAATTTTTAGGCATAGCTCAATTAAAAGAAACTGAAGAATTGGGCTGGGCTATAGAAGATGAATTTTATTGGATTGATTTTAATCATTCTAAGAAGGTTGTAAATAATGAAGAATGTATTGTTATTGATTATGTTCTTTATCCTAGTCTTGCATGGAGTACGTACGAATATATGTGATATAAAATAAAATATAAGCCTGTCCTATATTTGGATGGGCTTTATTATATTTAAAAGAAATGATGAAAGGGGAAGAAAATGAATTTAGAATATGATAATTATTTAATGCAACATAGAAATGGGGTTAATAAAAGTCTTGAGTGGCTACAAAAGAATTGTTCTTATTTATTTGAGAATATTGAATTTAATGCTTTAGAAATTCAATTATCTCATGATAAATCAAAGAATGATCCTGAAGAATACGAAGCTTATGATGCATATTTTTACGGGGGAAATAGATCATATCAAGTCGTTCAGGATTTCAAACGTGCTTGGTTACACCATATTCATCATAATCCGCATCATTGGCAATATTGGATTTTGATCAATGATGACGATGGTATCGAATGCATAGAAATGCCTATGCAATATGTAATTGAAATGATTTGTGATTGGTGGTCGTTTAGTTGGGTTAGTGGTAATTTATATGAAATTTTTAGTTGGTATGATAAACATAAGGACCGAATCAAACTACATGACGATACACTTTATGCTGTGGAATCCATTTTAGAAGATATTAAGAATAAATTAGATGCAGAAAGGGATAAAGATGAGTTTTAGTCTTTACCCTCATCAACTCAAAGCCATTAAAAATTGTAAGAATGGTTGTATTTTAAATGGTGGCACAGGTAGTGGTAAATCCTTAACAGCACTTGGTTACTATTATATTCGTAATGGTGGTTCTTGGGATTATTTACATGGTGGTGATTATAAACGACTTACTAAACCTAAGGATCTTTATATTATTACAACAGCTGCAAAAAGAGATAAACATGAATGGGATGGAGAACTATCTCATTTTTATTTATCCAGATATAAAGATGTGAGTATTTATCCTAATTTAAATGTTATTGTTGACAGTTGGAATAACATTCAAAAGTATATTGGCGTTAAGAATAGCTTCTTTATATTTGATGAACAAAGAGTTGTAGGTTCTGGAACATGGGTGAAATCATTCCTTAAAATTACTAAATTTAATGAATGGATTTTATTGACTGCTACGCCAGGAGATCGATGGACTGATTATATTCCAGTCTTTATAGCAAATGGTTTCTATCGTAATAAAACAGAATTCATTAATGAACATGTTATATATTCAAGATTTGTAGATTATCCAAAGATTGATAAGTATATTAATGAGCGTAGACTTATTCGATTGAGAGATAAAATATTAATAGATATGGAATTCGATAGACATACGATTCAGCATCATATAGACGTTGTTGTGAATTATGATATTCCTCTTTATAAAGATACCATGAGAGATCGTTGGAATCCTTATAAAAATAAGCCTATTGAACAAGCGGCTGAGTTGTGTTATACGCTTAGACGAATTGTCAATAGCGATGAATCACGCATGGAAGCTTTATTGGATTTAGTTTTAAAGAATCCTAGGTGCATTATATTCTATAATTTTGATTATGAGTTGATGATTCTAAAATCCTTATTCGAGAAATACCAGGATGATGGAATATTTGAAGTTGCAGAATATAACGGTCACAAACATCAACCTGTACCCGAATCCACATCATGGGTATATTTAGTTCAATATACGGCTGGATGTGAGGGTTGGAATTGCGTGAAAACTGATACAATTATATTTTACAGTCAGAATTATTCATACAAAGTTATGACTCAAGCAGCAGGACGAATAGATCGTTTGAATACAGCTTTTAAAGATTTATATTATTATCATTTAAAATCCAAAAGTGGTATTGATTTAGCCATATCTAGAGCCATTAAAAATAAGAAAAAATTTAATGAAAGAAAGTTTGTTGGGTATGACTAGAATAAGTAGTATTCTCATTTTTTATATGATATAATTTTTATACAATATAGCGAAGGGAATGGAAGATATTATGAAGAAAAAAGGGTCAATTATATCAATTGTTTTACTTTTATGTTTAAGTCTTACTGGGTGTAAATCGGATCCTGAATATGATAAGGCAAAAGAAAAGTTTGACGCTCAGGTTGCTAGAATAGAAGAACAATTAGAAGAAAAAGATAAGGAAATAGAAAATGCTGAAAATTTACTAAGTCAAGATAAAGAAGCATTAGATAAATCTACTGAATCATCCTTAAAAAAGACTATTGAAAATGCCCAAAAAATTGAAATAGAAATTCCAAAAATGCCAAAAGAAGTTAATGATATTAACAATAAAACTAAGGAGTTGGAATCAATTGATATTACTGAAGAAATTAATGATTTAAAAAACTCAGAAAAACTTTTGGAAGATAGTAGAAAAAAATATGATTTATTAATTAACCCAACTAATGATTTTATTGTGGATAGATTAAAAGGCGTAAAGGATATAGATAAAGTTGAAGGAGTTACTGAAGATAACGATCCTAATGGTAATCTAAATAAACCTGGTGGATATACCGCACAAGTATATTTTTCTTCACCATTAGTAAAAGACGAATACAATTTATTTACAGGCGATGTTATTGAAGATGGAACTGATTGTGGAGGAAGTGTAGAAGTTTATAAAACTGTATCTGAAGCACAAAATAGAAATCAATATTTATCATCTTTCGATGGAAGTGGTATGCTTTCTAATGGATCGCATACTGTATATGGCACTATTATAATTCGTATTTCAGATGAATTAACTGCTTCACAACAAAAATCTTTAGAAGAATCAGTATTAAATGCTTTAACAGAATTATAATTATAAATGTATATAAATAAGTAACTACAAAGAGAATGCTAAAAATGGTATTCTCTTTTTTTTATTTATGTGAAATAGAAAGGGGATTTGTTAAATGAGATTGAAAGAATTTTATAAAAAGATTCGATATCGATTATCCAGAGACTATTGCTATGATGAAATGGAACGTTCAGACAATGCATTACTTAATGCTTGTGGTGGCGTAGTCGGAGGAGATAGGCATAGTGCATATTTATCTTATGATTGTATTGGTTGCCCATATTTTGTTGAAGGATTTAGTGTTAGAAGGTATAAAGAAGATATTTTAGAAAAACGAAAGGAAACTCGTGAAATGGGATTAGATAAATTAACTGAAACCACACTTATGAAAATAACATATCTTGATTTTTATATAGATGCGATTAATTCCAAACTTAAAGACATGTCTGAAGTGGAAAGACGAACGGTACTTAACACTCAAATAGAAGCTATTGATATGATAATTTCAAAGTTAAGACCACTGTATGAAAAATATTATGTAGGAAAGGATGGACAACCTGATGAACTGGATGAAGAAACGATTCGTGCGATTTTGCTGGAAAATGAGAGCGAGACTAACAAGAAGTCCGAGTAGAAAAATTATATATTTATGTAGATTAGCTAGATACTTGTAAGTACGCGCAAATAACACATTATATTATGGAGGGAATACTCAATGGTATTCTCTTTTATTTTTTCGCTTTGTAGACCTATCTATATTTACACACAGCGATATTTAGAAAATGAAAGGAGAGATGGATGTGAAAGATAAGGTAAGCAAATTAAAAGTAAAGAAGATGAAAGAGTTAATTGACTTGTATGAGCAAGTTGAGAATGTAAAACCTAAATCTTCAAGATTAATTGTAGAAAATCATATTGGGAAATTAGAGAAAGAATTAGTTCAAATTTTGAAAGGAGAAGATGAAAAATGATTATATTAAAACGTGTGTCAGATGATAAAGGTATTAAAGAAGTTGAATTTTTTATAGAAATTCCTAAATATACTGAGAGTGTGGAACCAGGGGTTTTAGATATCCAAACATATAAAATAAGAGACGATTGGTATGCATGTATGGAATGGATTGAAAGAAAACCTAATGGTAGAGTTTATTATGTCGCTGTTCCTAAAATTCCTATTCATGAGTTTTTCATTAATTTCTGTATAGATGATTACGGTAATGATGTATCACATCTTCAATTAGATAGAGATTGTGTTTATTTACAATATGCTAAGATCAAGGTTAGAAATCCAAATATAAATTCTTCTTGCAAATTTGAAAAAGTGAGTCCATATAAATATATAACGGCACTTCTTCATGAACCAGTCTATGATATGACTTTGGATGAAATTGAAAAGAAGCTTGGTAAGAAAATTAGAATTATCAATAACGATAAAGATAAATAAATTAATAACAGAAAGGAGAAGAATAATGAAAAAATTATTTGTAAGCTGTCCTATGAATGGACGAACGAAAGAACAAATTCTTAAATCTATGAAAATAGGTAGAACGATTGCTGAATCATATTTTAATGAGGAGGAATTGTTGGTTATCAATACTTGGATTGATGATGAGCCACCTGAATATATTAAAAACGAGAGATTATGGTATTTAGCAAAGTCTTTAGAGTTTTTAGCTGAAGCAGATTATAGCATTACAATTGGTAACTATGGAAGATATATTGATAGATTTAAATCTTGTCATATAGAGGAAGACATTATTTCAGAAATGGATATTCCGCATTACGAGGTTGATTTAAGAGCTATCGCACCGGATTTATATGCAACGGCAGTACCAAATAATAAGAAACATGATTTGTATGTTTTAAGAAAAAGAACAGAGGAGGATTAAAAATGGGAGCTTTATATATTAGTAATGAATGTAAGGATTGTAGTCATGAAAAAGTATGTTGTGAAATTGGTAAGTATAAAGAGCTTTTAGAGCTTATTAAAAATTTACATAACCCTAGAGATGAAAGAATGAATCTTAAAGATTATTATGAAGCATCAGTAAAGGTTGGATGTATTTATTTCGAACCGAGATTAGGTCATGCTAAATATTCATATGAAGGGAGTTTGAAGAAAGGATGAAAGTAAGAGTAACTTTAATGACTGAAAACAATAAACATATTAATGAAGATATATCTGATGAAGAAATTCAAAAAATAGCAGAAGATACTTGGAATATATTTATAAAGATGCTAAATGATGATCCAGATGATAAAGCTTATCTAGAGAAAGTTGAGGTAGTAGAAAGATGATTAAATTTGAAAAGACTGAAGTAGTAGGTTGGGAACCGGCTATTAGAGGAATGAGAAATCCTATGAATAGTTGGGATAAGAATGATAGTGGATATTGTGAGACACATGGACCTGATCATTGTTTAACTTGTCCATATCATTATAATTGCGATGCTAGCGAGGGTTCTATCCAAACTAATTATATTATCGGCCCTAACGATCTCGACCTCATGAAACGTCTTCGTAATGCTGGTACAGATCATCGTAAATTCATGCGAATGATTACTGTATATGTAGATATTACTGCACCTTTATATTGGTGGAAAGAGTTCGATACATACAAAGTTGGAACTGTTGTGAACTCTTGCAGCACGATGCATAAGATCGCGGCTAAGGAGTTTACGATTGATGACTTTTCAAATGAACACTTGGACGGAGTATCAAGAGACATGTTTACACAGAATGATAATGATCAGCCATATTTCTTCTGCTCATTTGAAGACATGCTTTATATTCAAATAGAAGCTTTAAATAAGGCTAGAAAGTTATATCTCGAAACCAAAGATAAGAAATACTGGTGGCAGATGATTCAACTTCTTCCGAGCAGCTATAATCAAAAGCGTACGGTCATGATGAATTACGAGGTTCTGGCGAATATTTATAAATCTAGAAAGAATCATAAGTTAGATGAATGGAAACAGCACGATTATCTATCAAAAGAAGATCTTTCATATGAAAATACATTTGAAAAACATGCTGGTTTTTGTGATTGGATTAGAACTCTACCATATTCTGAATTGATTACCGGTAAGGAAGGTGAATAGAGATGAAATTGAAAGATTTATTTAACAAGAAGCCAAAAAATGATAGAGAAATCGTTAAGGCTTTTTATAATGAGTACGGACGCATACCAAGAGTAGAAGAATTTAAAGCACTTGGAGGTCATATGCGAAGTGTTCAAAACACTTATGGCTCATATCAAAAGTTTTTAAAGAGTCTTGGATTGCCATGTATTGTCACTAAAGCTGAGTCATTTGAGCTTATACATATTAGAAGAAATAAAGTTGTCATGGTTGGTACTCGTAAAGACATAAGAGAATATTTAGGAGTAAGTAAAGATGTGGTGAATAGAGCTATACAAAAGAACAAACCGATTTTAGAAACTTATATTGCAGTCAAGAAACCTTTTAAAAAGGTAAGTCCGCAAAAATAACACGTTCCTTAATGAAAGGAGTGGAATTTATGAAAAAAGTAATGTGGTTTTTAGGAGGATTTGCATTAGGTTATATAGTAGATTTGCTGTTTTTCAATAAAGAGGAGTCTGAGTAACATTAGGCTCTTCTTTTTATTTTCAGTTATTTAAAGAGAAAAAAGAGAGGAATAAGAAATGAAAACGAGTAGATTAAATTTAACAGTTAAAGAATTAAAATTTTTATTAAAAGATGTACCAGATGATTATCCAGTTATCATACCATGTTGTGATCCAGAAGATGCGGATAACATTTTGGGATTTAGATATGTAAGAAAAGTTGGTATTTTACATGATGAATCAAATTTTGTTGATGACCCTGATGCTTTTTATTTAGGATCAGCCACTTCTATTGATGGAAATAACACTAAATCTATTCAAAAACAATTAGATGAGTCTGGTTATACAACAACGATTAAAGCAAAAGAGACAAGTATCATTATTGTTAAGGAAAGAGAGGAATAGACAATGGGGTTAGTAACAGCAAATGAATTAAGTATTAATGATGAAAGACAGTGGACTTTGGTTGATGATTCTCATCCTATATTTAATAGATGGGAACATGAAACAGCATCTGGTGAAAGTTATCAAGAATGTTTCTTTAAATATGAAGATCCTAATAAACAAAACTTATTATTTAAGGACAATCCTTATCTAAAGAGAATGACAGATTTAGAGATCTATAAGAAAGATGCAGCCGATGAGTTAGGAATGACTCCGGCTGTTTTTGGTAGAAAATTAATTGGAGATCCTAGATATGATCCATTCACAAAAGAAGAACTAAGAAAACTCAATAAACTCTTAATGTTTGAAGATTATGGTGATAAGGATGTTAGAGTCGAAATCAATCCGGAATTATGGGGTGAGAATTGATGGATTTTCAGAAAAGCATGGTAGAAGCTTTGTATGAATCTTGCAATAAAGCTGATAAAGCGTTTGAAGAACTTATACTTAGAGAATTAAGGCCTTATGGAATTAGTAAAGATAATTTTGAAGAATACGCTGATAGCAAGCGTTTAAATATGATTATTCACAATGTGGGAAATTCGTATTTTTACTTAGTCTATTTAGATGGTGAGGAAATATTTGTGATTGAAAAGCATGGCGAAATTATCCAAAGAGATGATACTTATGGAATTCAATATCAAGTGAGAGTTGTATCAAGAAAAGGAGTGCGTTTTTAAAATGGATGAAGAAAAGAAACAAAAGATTATGTATTGGTTAGCTGAGGTTGCTATTTGTTCGCATACATTTATAGATAGGCCCGAGCATCCAGAAATGAAAAAAGAATATATGTCTAGACTTATTGGTATGTTAGTTGATGCTATATTTGATGAGAGTGATGAAGCTATAGATGAGCTTATATTAGTTGTTGACTCTCATGGAGATATTATGATTAACAATTACAAAGCATTTATTGAATCAAAAATGAAGGAGAGAATGAAAAATGGATGAGAGATATAGAGAAGTCAGATTTGATGCTTATTGTGAGAAATGTAAATATAAAGACAAATCAGAAGAGGAGAGTCCTTGTGATGTATGTTTGGACAATCCTTTAAATTTATATTCTCAAAAACCTGTGAATTGGAAAGGTATAGAAGGATTTGAAGATTATATTGCATCGGAAGAGGAGGAAAAGAAATGATGACTTTCTTAGGTTTTATACTAATGTTAATCTTAGTATTATTTTTAAGCTTTTTAGTTACAAGTATATTAGTTTATTTGATTTGCATATGTTTTAGCTTAACTTTTTCATGGCCAATAGCTATAGGTATTTGGCTTGTATTACTGTTATTGAAACATGTATTTGGGAAGTGAAAGGAGAAAATAGTATGCAAAAACTTATCAAATGGTGTGAAGAGAATGGATTTCAATTGCGTATTAATCCTAATGACTTTGGAGGTAATGCTATAACATTTACATTTATACATTATAGAGATGTTGCAGTTCCTGATTTTAGAATAGCTCATAGTATAGATAAAATAGAATTATACGAATCTCGTGTAAGCGAAGATGTTTTAGTTATGGAATTAATAAAACACATTGAAAATGAATGGGTTAATTATAAGAAAGCTAAGGGGATATAATATGGAGTTATTCATTGCAATAGCTATGATATTAGCATTTTTTGGTTTTATATATTTAATTATATGGGGTATTTTATCATTAATTTTCTGGATTATATATGGGTTAACAGCTCCCTGGTTTGTGGCATTAGCAGTGTTTCTGCTTTTATTCTGGATATTAGGTGCGTATGAAGAAAAAATAGGTAGATATTTTGAGAAACAAAAATGAAAGCGAGGAAAAAGATATGGAAAGTAAACCAATTTATGAATACATAGGGCAACCAGCGTTATTAGAACAACTAGGAGAAGAAGCTTGTGAATTAGGACAGGCTTCTTTAAAAATGGCTAGATATATAAGAAGCGAAAATCCTACGCCTAAAACAGCATTTGATGTGACTAAGGATTTAGTTGAAGAAGTTTCTGATGTTTTAGTTTGTATTGAAGAATTGAAAGCAGCCGGTTTTATAAATGATAAAACTATTAATGCAATGAAAGAAATTAAGCGTACAAGATGGTATGAAAGATTAGGAGGAAATGAAAATGTATAGTACAAATACAAAACCATATAAACCTTATAGTGGGAGAAATTACAAACCCAATCAAAGATATAATGAGACAGGATATCAAAGAGAATATGAAGGATACAAACCTCAAAATAAAAAATATTCAATTCAAATTAAATTTAGAAGATCCGAAGAGAAGATGAAATTTATTTGCAAGGATTATATTCATAATGAAAATTCTAGAGATTGGAAATTTAAAGGAACTGATATTCCAGGTAGTTACATTCTTTGTGTCAATGGTTGTGAAATTGAATATGTAATGATTGATATTTATAAGGAATAATATATTCTTTGTTATTTTTGAATGTAATGAAAATGAAATCGTGAAGAGGAGAAGTAATATGAATATGGGATTCGCAAGGGTTGTAGATAAAGATGAAGCTATTTTAAGACAGTGCACAGAAGAAAGAAGAAGATTAAATAATTATATTCCAGTAGTTAAATTAGTGCCTGATCATTTGTACGAAATTTATTTAAATTGTAATACTAATTTAGAAATATTCTATTGTACCAGATATAGATATTTAAATGATATTGATATGTTCCGTTTTGAAAATTATACATCTTTGGATACGTTTAATGGAATGGTTGATGATGAATGTCTATTGGTAGCAATATCAAATATTAATTACATGAGAGTAAAAAGATTACATAAAGAAAAGGGAGAAGAATAGTTATGGAAAAATTTAATTATGATGTCCGTGTTTATTTAAAGGACGACGATAAAGTATATTTATCATGTGATCAGATCAGCTACAATCAAATTGAAAATGTTTATGTATTTGTAGATGGAAAAGATGCTTATAATATATATTTTGAGAGATATCATATCGCAAGAGAAAATGTTGCCAGCATGGTTGTAATAAAAAAATCTGAGTAAAGGAGGAATAGTGATGGAAGCAAAATATAGATTATTATTGGTTTGTGAAAAAAGAAACTTTGCTAGGGAATGTTGGAATATTAAAGCATCAGTAAAGAACCTTTTATATTGTGGCGTATATGAAGTATATAAAAATGATGATTCTATGGCTGTATTTGAAACTTCAGATGGATTGGAAATAACATTAGTCACTTATGACATTGTTAATGGTATTCCTGAGAAGTGTGTATTCAATTTATTCATTAACGAATCGGATTTATATAAGTTACTATCTGGTATAAGTCCGATTAATTTGGATGATTCGTTGAAGAAGATTCTTAGAACATCAAGAAAAAGATCTGGAAGTTTAACGGTAAGTGGCGTTATAGGCGAAGCACATCGAAATATGATAAAGAAAGAAGTAAATAGTTTATTCGGAGTAAAAGCATTTGGAATAAAAGGAATGGAGGAAGAACGTATGGAAAATGATAGAAATTTAATTGTTTATAAAAGTGAAGAAGAAATGGCTAAAGAATTTATTAATTTTGGGAAGAGATTCGGTGGTTATGGTTTTTTACCTATGAATTACGCCGCTATTAGTACGATTAGCGTTAATCAAGAAAAACCTCGTTTAGATTTAGGTATTAAGAATGTTATATTTAATGAGCCTGCTACAATTGTTTTATGGAATGACGGAACGAAAACAGTTGTGAAGGTTCAAGATGGTGACGTATTTGATCCTGAGAAAGGTTTAACTATGGCAATTGTTAAGAAGTTATTAGGTAATCAAGGAAACTACTATAATGAATTAAAGAAATGGTTACCTAAGGAAGAGAAAGTGGAGTTTGGAGTTACTTTTGCTAATGCGGCTGAAGCTCTTTGTCAAACTATAAAAAGATTAAATGAAACAATGGGACAGTCGGCATTATCTGAAGACAAAGAAAAAGGTGAATAGAGATGCATCAGAATTTTAAAACCATTAAGAAGCTATCTGAAGAGGTAGCTTCTTATTTGTATTATTGGCATATTCATAGAATTCCGACATGTAAGGAGGTCAAAGCAGTAATGGAGAAGTTGGAGTTGACGAATCTTCCTAAAGTTTATCAAGATGTTTATTTATATTTCTTAACCAGATATAACAGAGCTTTTAAAACTTATTTACATATTTGTGGTAATCATATGCCGATGAAATATATGAAAAAGACTAGGTGAGTGATAAATGCCAAAAAGAAAAATGTATGGAGTGTACAATAAAGATGGGGTTCCTATATTTTGCGGAACCTCTCGTGAGTGCGCTGCTTATTTAGGAATTAAGTATGACTCTTTTAGAAAGCAAGTTTGGCGTACTAAAAAGGGTCGTAAGTATGTGAGAGATCACAGTATATATTTTGAATATAAGGAGTAGAAGACTTGAGTTTGGATTATTTTAAAGGAGGAATAGTAAGTTATATAATTCAGACAAATTCAATTTGAAAGAATTAGAGACGAGAAAGTTTAGGAAACTAACGAAATAAAAGGAGAAAGATTATGAAAAGAAAACTTATTAATTATATTTGTACTGTAGCCATGATGGTTGCAGGGATATTGAGTTGGGATGTGTCGATGGTTTATGCAATTGATGATTCTAATGCACGAGAGATCAAGTTCGAAGGGGAAAATATTGAACCTGATTTTAATAATTTATATTGGGATATTCACAATCAAATCAATGTTACTGAAGAAGAAAAACATGATGAAATGGTTATTGAGTATAAAGAAAAATTAGCTGAAGAAGCAAGACGTAAGAAGGAACGTGAAGAAAGAGAACAAGCACTTCTTAAATCAATGGGGTTGAAAAGTAAAAACTGCATTGAGTTTAAGATTTATAAAGCTTGTGAGAAATATCATGTTCCTTTTTCTATTGTATTGGCTATAGCGCGACTTGAAACTGGGTGGTTCACATCAGATGCTTATTTGTATCGTAATAATCCTGGTGGGTTAAGTCGTAATGAAACACCTTTATCTTTTAGCAGTAAAGACGTTGGAGTTGATAGATTTGTGAAGAATTTAAAAGAGAATTATTTTGATGAAGGTTTGGATACACCTTATGAAATTGGTCAGAAATATTGTCCTGTTAATCCTGATTGGGCGAATATGGTTTCTCGATTAATGGAGTATCCTGTCGGAATGGAATGACGAGTGATTCCGTAAGGAATTGCATGATTGTAGATATGGATGATATGAAGCTGGTACGGACGTGGGGGATGAAAGGAGTGGAAGTATGCCGAGAAAGAAACCTGTGGGAAGACCTAAGAAAGAAGATTATTATAGAAAGACGGATGAAATTAAAATTCGTCTAACCCATGATGAGAAATTAGAATTGAATTGGATAGCTCAAATAACCAGACATTCTAAATCAGATTTGATAAGAATGGGGCTGGAATTGGTAAAGTTGAGATATCAATTGTCAATGAGAAAACAAAATTTTGATGAAATCATGGAAAAAGATATAGGAAAACCTGTTGAAAAAATTAATGATAACAAATAGTTTTTCCATATTTTTATTAAAAAATCCTACTGCAA
>OGPH01000258.1_pt1 | contig 61395 bp, 48 predicted proteins | sample 1552891 | NCBI WGS metagenome assembly OGPH01 (sample SAMEA2580272, study PRJEB22360) | human gut metagenome | biome: human gut; feature: human-associated habitat; material: faeces | place: Denmark | collected 2008/2010 | reverse complement strand
ACTTTAACGGAGACGGATGCGTTGACTCACTTGATGCGCTTCTTGTGCTTCGCAGGGTCATTGGCGCAGCATAACCGTATCTGCAAGCACGGTCGTTCGGAGCCGAAAGACAGCGGAAACTGCTGCTTCAGCCCCGAAAGCCAAGGGTTGCTGCATCAGACCCAAAAACAAAACCGGGCAGCTCAAGAAGGGTTGCCCGGTCAATACCACTGACAAAGCCCCTCTAATGTGATCTGCACCCCATTTGTCAGACATGTGGTATACTGTTAACAAGTGGGGTAATTTTATATGCCGAAAGGGATACCGAACAAGAAATACACAGGTGAATTCCAACAGATGGTTGTTGAAACCATGCAGAAAGAAGGAATGAGTTACAATGAAGAGGTAAGGGAGTTCGATGTATGTGACCATCATCAAATCATGTCGTGGGAGCGCATTTATCTCTAAGAAGGTTCGGAAGGGCTATATGTCGAGAGACGAGGCCGCAAGAGTACCGGCAGGCCTCCGAAACAGATCAAGCCGAAGGTCGAATCAGTTCAAGGCAGAGCCGATCGAGTACCTTGACTGTTACAATAACCGCCGTGTCAAGGCCAAACTTAGGAACTTGCCTCCTTCTGTTCACAGAAATCAAGCCCTCGAAGCTGCTTGATTTAATTCTTTTGTCTAACTTTTTAGGGGCAGAGCATTTTAGGTGCTCTTTTTGTTTTCGTTCCAGTCAATTGCGTAAATCTCTTTCTGCCATTTATCTACAATTTACCCTTGGCGGATTATTCTATCCGGAATTGTGTATACCAGCTTAAAACCGAATGGCGCATCATGGCTAATAAACATCCCTTTGAAATAGTACTGCGGTAACAATTCAGTTTTACTCGTTTCCCTCATAACTCTATATAAGGGTACGGCGTCGAACCAATTCCCCATGCCCTTATTAGAGTCTATCAAAACGCAGCATTTGACATCATAAGGTTCGACTATTTCTTTCCAACAATTGTCAGGGGTTAACGGGACGACGACAAGATATCTTTCCAACCCATTAGGCAGGGTGATACGCCACACCGCAACGTTATAATCAGTTCCGTCGTATAATGTAAAAAAGCACTTTAACTCAGGGTTGACAAGTAAAAGCATTTCTTCAAACTCGATATCAAACTGCTCTTGAAACTCATCGAGCTGATAGAATCTGTTGACGATTTCTTCAAACTGAGACTTTGCCCAGTAATCATTTGCACCAACGGGAATAATGTAAATATCGGGCGAGATGATTTGGCTTGCGCTTGTACAGGAGAGGGCAAAAACAGGAAATAAGTCATCTGTGACGGCCGGCATAAAACCTATCACGCAAGATTTCCTTCCATTAAAATTAAAATCTTTTAGCAATTCTCGATAATCTGCACTCTCCCCATTCAGAGCACATCTACAGTTTGCAATAAATTTATATAACATCAAATCACCTCACGATATTTACAGTACTCGAATGTTAAAAGCAGCTTTAACCTTTTTCCCCAAAGGTTCGCTTGCCTCAACATCAAGCATTCCTTCAGTATTGAGGCTAAGCTGGCACTTTAAACTCAAGTTTTTAGGAGAATTGGGCGGAAGAATCAATTCGACCGTCCCGATGAAACGTTTATCAGGAGTTGATAAATCAAACTCTTCATCTTGGTACTCTGACTCATATATAATGTTCAATGTTACATCGTTTTTGGCTTCGGGATAGTATTTTGATACATTTCAAGGCGAGATTCGGTAGTTTATTCTTGTCTTCCTACCATGGTTTTCAGCGCATACTCCATCAGCAGGTTGATGTTTTTGCTGCGGTATTTATCCCCGATATCGAGGATTTCATCAAGGTGCAGCGAGTGGAACCATCGTCGATCTATCCCGATGATTTCGAAAACTCATGCTTCCGATTCTGCTTGGTCTTTTGCCGGTGGCAGCGCGTAGAACTTGTCGCAGTGGGCGAAGATGTAATCCATTTCTGAGGATCTTAGGCCGCCAATAATCTTGATTAGAAGAAGGCCAAACAAATCCAGAACCTCATAACGGGCTTCGGCAGAGCCGACGCCGATATGGAGCAGCTCATCAATAACGTGGTGGAAGCGTTCAAGGATGTTGTCGCCAATATCACGCCCGTTATCGAGAACATCATTACGGCGCTTCCTGCCGTAACAGGAGCGTTCATTTCGACTATGGCAGATGATGCAGCGACTGTGCTGATGCACGGTATCCGCATTACCATCACAAAGGACGGTGCCAACCAGTGACTGTAAACCTTTGGGTAACATTGATTAGTGCCGTGCTTGGCAGCGGCGCACTAACCGCCGTGGTGACAGCGGCACTAACTGCACACTAGGAACGCAAAAAAGCGGCAGCGCAGGTTCAGCTGCCGAAGCCCGCGCCGCGTCTGCCGAGCGGCAAGCACTGATGATGTTGACGCTTGACAGCCTACAGGCACGGTGCCGCGCTATCATAGTTAAGGGCAGCCGCACGCAGACGGACACGCAGCAAATAATCATACAGCATGATATCTACAAAGCCCTAAACGGTGACGGCTGGGCGGATGCGCTCTACACGTCCGCCATGGAACTGCCCATAGTATGATATAGTATGATGCGGAAAAACCGCAGAAAGGATAAAACAATGACCGTAAAAACAAAACTCTGGCTCAAAGCCGCAGGCATCCGTGCCGTTAAAACAATCGCTCAGACTGCCGTTGCAACTATCGGCACGTCAGCTGTACTCGGTGATGTTAATTGGATTGCAGTAGCATCTGCTTCCGTGCTTGCCGGCATCCTCTCTCTGCTCACCAGCGTTGCAGGCCTGCCGGAGATCCAGCAAACAGAGGACTAAGTTTCACCCCGTGCCCGCAAAGTGTTAAACATTGCAATTTGCGGGTGCATTTTTTATTTTTAGTTTTATACATTTGATTAAGTATATTTGCGTTTTAATCAAAAAGATTAACTTTTGCCCGACCATATGTTAGAATATAATCACGGTAAGGAAATACCGTAATACCGGGACAGGACGAGAAAGGAGGAAAACATGGAAGGTATGCTGAATATACTCTGCTTGATTTCATCCTCTTCCATACAGAAATAATTAGGCGTTTTATAGCGACGAATGTCAGTAATCATTTCCTCTTGAAAGAAAGCAGACCGAAGGTTCGTGCCTCCAATATCATATACGACAACAACCATAAAAAATCCTTTCATGTATTTAATAAATCATAAACAGCTTTACAATAATGAGAAGCTAATTCTTCTCGTGCTATGATTATTCGATACGATTTGCTGTATACACATTCAGCGAGATTAACAAAACAAGACTGCCCATGCGTATAAGGCAACACAAGATTCAGATTGTCCGCACGTTGAACTAAGGACAGATCAATTGCTTTGTCGTACAGTTCTATATATTGCACTGCTGATAATGAACTTTTGTACTTGAGCAAATCATAGTTAGTAAATACTTCCTTTAGGCGACTGTAGTAGTCCTCCGCAATCAAACCCAGTCGCCTTGATATGTTTATTCATATAAACATATCAATAGCTACGGCAAAGCCATGAGGCACAAGATATTGGGTTTCATCTTCTATTATCGGACTAAAAGTATGTCCAAAATCCATCAACCTCATCAAGGAGGCATCTTCAAACAAATTGCGGGAAATGTTTCTAAGCATAGTATTGATCGCCATATCGATTAATTGCCTAAACAATGTCCTGGTTTTGCCTGTTCGGATAGTTTCTGGACTAAAGAAAATGCTTTTACTAGCCACTATTTCAACAATTTCAAAATAGTCAGCAATTCCGGCTTTAAGTGTCTCTGATATACCATTTGCGAAATTATCTTTGTCTAGATCATACAAAAACTCCTTGCAGTTTATCACCTGCTGTGGGGGATAAAATGAGCCTAACAGGTTTTTGTTCTCGTGGTAGTTTATTCCAACCTTAATGCCTATTCCGGCATCAATTTGACCGACAAGGGTTGTAGGGACACGAATATACTTTACCATACGATGATACTGCTGCGCTGCGAACCCAGCAATATCCATCACGACTCCACCTCCTATCGCAACTATTATACCATCTCTCGGGAGTCGAGACTTTATGGCAATGTTTATTATCTCAAACAGATGAGGGTATTCTTTGCACTCTTTTGAATTACTGACTGGATTAATACATACCAGTTCACAGTTGTCTCCTTTATAATCCTCTTCGATAGACCGACTAAGAAGCCCCCGAAATAGAATCATAATGTTCATCAATTACAAACACTACCTTTTTATGGCGAGTATAGTACTCTAACACTTCAAAGACATCTTTAATTGTTGCTGCCTCAATTATGTCATAGTGGACTAATCGGCTTGTATTAACTGCTATAACCGGTCTGTTCCTAGTGAACTTGTAGTATAACCCATTTTGCTCCTTAGACTGTTGCGAGTAATACTTGTTTAGGCCAAGCAGGCTCATACAACGACTTGAGTAATCGTCCGAAATCTTATCAATAATAAAAGAATTATCTATTTGATAGTACGGGGAAAGGTATTCCTTAAGCCTCGCCATCATTGAATTAATAAACAACGACTTAATGTTCTCGGATTTTTTATCGAAAAAACGGCTGCCGCAAATAACAACCTTGTTAATTCCGGTTGCTAAGGTAACAGGGACTACAGCCTGGCAGATTGCTTCAGAAACAACGTCAAAATAAAAGTTAGAGAAGTTCCGATTATTATGCAAGAGCTCTAAAGCATCAGTTTCACTGACCTGTTTTTGCATAAATGCAGAAGCAATAGACGATAGTCCGTTTTCTAAGACAAAACCGGCCATATGATTAACTACACCGCAATCGCATAATATTTTTAGTGGTTTGCCATTGAAGTAGATTGATACATGAGAATGACCTATTTCTCCCGAATAGGAGTTCTTATCGATTATTAGGTTGCCTGCAGATGCATCAAACACTTTGCTTCCCACACCGGTGCCTATATGTAACACTAAATAAAGACTATCAGAAAGCACTTCATATCCCGCAAGATAGAAAGCGGCGGCACTTATATTGTTAATGATAAAAATCTGATTGTAACGGTAGTACTGTTCAAGAAGCTTATTTAAATGAATAGGTTTATCCAGCCGACCTTTAATTATCGATGATGCGCTGATTAATGAACCTTCGGAATCGATCTGACCGGATATAGAGATACCAATCGGGATAACCGAGGGATTAAAAAGAAAAGCCTTCTCTATCTTATCGTTTAGCATAAGTTCCTTAAAGGATGCATCAATCGTCGTTTTTATATTAAGAAATATTTCTTGCATGAAATACAAGCATGTATCTGGGGGTATACATTTATGCGACGAAAAATCCACCTGATATGCCTTGTAAAAGATGTCGAACGCAATATAGCCAGCAATAATGCCTGATCCGCTAACATTTACAGCAATGATAATGTTTCTGTCATCCATAATGTAATTTGGCAACTATAGGCCAACTCCTCCATACTGAGTTATTATGTCCTTTAAGTACTGCGGCGAACTCGTAGTTATATTGTTGAATGTACACCCATTAACCATTATTCCCATTATGCAAGGAATTTCCTTATGGTGCTTAAGAGTATGATTGACCTTTTTTGATATAATGCTTGCACGATAAATCGATTGATCCCAAGAGGCAATATATAGTTCATCCGATGAAGAAAGATAATACAGACTATTAACTCCAACAGTTTTGTTGGGCAGAATGCCATTTCCCATTATAACTTTGAAATCGCTGGTTTTATTAAGGCTTCCATTCCAACGTTTGTAGAAGATGCTATCTCCGTCTGAATCAATGGACATAGCATTGTCATCATCTATATATGCGGCTGAATCAACACAATCGTCGTGAAAGCCACATTCAGTAAACATATTCTCATTATTAACTTTCCATTCATAAACGGACTTATCTAACGATGCGGATGGAATCCGAGTACACGTTGAATCATAAATCGCACTATATACCCGGGCCTTATGCCCCAAATAGGTATTGATACAATTACCTGTTTTAATATCCCATTCGCGAATTGACCCATCACACAACGCAGACAGAACTTTGCCTGCATTATTGTCGAATTGAGTTGAACGCATGAAATACGAGAGACCAATCAATCCAACTTCGCATTCACCAGTCTTGCTGTTCCACTCACGAATAGCAAAATCACGATAAGAAGAAAGGAATCTATTACTTGATTTACTGTATTCGACCCAAAGAACCGAATCATAATGCAGGGAATATGGTGCGGGTTCAGCACATCGGTAAGTCTTCAGGTATAATGGACACAGAAAGAGGTGAACATTATGCCATGGAAGGAAACCGATAAAATGGAACAAAAAGAATTGTTTATCAAAGCGATGTTGGCAAATGAAAAACCATTCAAACATTTATGTGCAGATTTCGGAATTTCCGAAAAAACGGGTCACAAGTGGAAGAATCGTTTTTACGAACAGGGAAAAGCCGGACTGTATGAACAGTCACGCGCCAGATTAACACAGGACATGATCGACGGAGATACGGCAGCGGAGCTGATCCGTATCAAGAATGCGCATTTGGCGTGGGGACCGAAAAAGATTCGGGAGATTTACGCAAAAGCGTATCCGCAAAAGGATGTTCCTTCGTTATCCGGCGTTAAACGGATTCTTGACAAAGCCGGTTTAGTGAAACCACGCAAGATAAGACCTCCGGTATCCTCCGATTGTCCTCGATTGCAGCAGCAAATACAGGCTCAGGCGGCAAATGACGTTTGGAGCATTGACTTCAAGGGATGGTGGAAATCCGACGGGGAAATCTGTGAACCGTTCACCGTTCGTGACAGATACAGTCGAAAAATCCTTTGCACAAAGCTGATGCAGTCAAAAAGCTCCGTTGCCGTCAGGGCTGTTATGACAGACTTGTTTAAAACATACGGTCTTCCGAAGGTCATTCACAGCGATAACGGTGCGCCTTTTGCCGCGCCGAACGGCATTTTGAATCTCACGACACTCGCTGTTTGGTGGATCACGTTAGGCATCCTGCCGGATCGTTCTTTGAAAGGGCATCCCGAGCAGAACGGATCTTTGGAACGAATGCACAAAGATATTGCAGACGAGATAGAGGGGAAAGTGCCCGGCGGGATTTCGGCGAATCAGGCTGTGCTCGACGAATGGGTAAAGGAATACAACTCTGTCAGACCGAATGAGGCGATCGGAATGAAAACGCCGGATGAACTCTACACAAAATCAGAACGGAAATACACCGGCGATTATGACGAACTCGAATATCCGATCGGTTTTCTTGTCCGAAAGGTAACCGGCGGCGGAGAGATTATTCTGAATGGTGTTCGCATAACGATAGGTTATGCTCTTCGAGGCTGGCATGTAGGGCTGAAACCATTGGATGACGGACATTCTTTTCTTGTCTTCATAGCAGATTTTCTGCTCGGTACGCTTGACCTCGATTCCTATTGTTTTTATCCTCTTAAGGAATTAAAATAAATTTGATTGGCGATTAAGGGCGGTAAGCCCTATCTTGCTTACACGCCTCTTTCCCATTATATCTTTTGTCCCGTCGTCAAGGTCGTATCAACACAATTTCCTCCTTGTGTTCCTGCCGAAATTGCGTTGATCTCCACCTTGACGAGACAGGTGTGTACTTACCAGCGGCTTACCTATCTGCTGACACTATTCACTTACCGATGTGCTGACCTCACCATATGTTTGTGAGCATTCTTTATACTCAACACTCCATTCTTTTATGGTGTTGTCCGCTGAGCAGGATAATAGCTTTGTACAGTCGTGGCTGTAGCATATTTTCTCGACCTCGGCAGCGTGTCCCGTATATGCAACATTTTTCTCGCCTAAAGAATATTCCCATATTTCGCACCCTCCGTCTGTGAACGCAAACTTGTTAGCATTTTTACCACACGCAATACACTTTATAGCTTTACTCCCTATCTTTATCGTTTTATTCGTCCTATGAAGTATATCGAAAACAAACACATTACCCGATGAAGAACCGATCAATAAAGTCTTGGTATCTGAGCTGACCGAAATACTCGTTATTATGTCAGAGATATTCCAGACATCTGTGAAAGAACTAGAGAGGCTATTATATGCTATCGCCTTGCCATTACTTAATGAAACATATACTATTTCATCAGTATGTGCCATTGCTGTCACACAAGCTTCACATGGGTAACTGTCGCAGATGGTGTTGTCGTTCTTGTTTATTATGATAATAGTGTCATCCCTTAGAACGCCGAGAATTCTGTTACCATGGATCAGTTGAGCATAAAGAGGTTCAACATCGCATTTAATTTATAAGAATAGCTGCACCTACCGGTTTTCAGAAACCATTCTTTAATATACTTATCCCGAGATGCGGAAACACATCCCTTTTCCTCATTACAGTAAACAACACTATATACCCACTGGAAATGCCCTTGGGGCATGAAGGAATTAATATCCATTATTGAATTAGAAAAATCAGCACTTAGATAACTTCCGTCGACTCTCTTTCTGCCGCAAATAACATTATTGAATATGCAATCGTTAAGGTTTAAACTCGAGAAATCAATTCCCGTTAGTTCTCCACGTGAGTATTTCCATATTTCTATCAAGTTTTGAATAGGTGTGAACAATGCACGCATATTACAAGAAATCCAGAACCGAGAAGGGTAACTCTCGAGAATCAGACATCAAGCGACTACGATAATTCTCCTTTGCAATTCCAAACTCATTATACGCTTGGACGAAAAGCTCCAACACCGCTTGAAGCGTTTCGAGTTTGCGTGGAAAACAGCGACTTCGGCGGCGCAGAATAGGGATATAATGCCTTAAATCTGCATTAATGCCCTCAGCAGTGTAGGTGTCATTTTTGTTGTTTACATTACGGATGTGTTTGCCGGGATAAACAACATCAACATAGCCGAGATAACCATCAGTGCAGTAAAAGTCTGCCTCAGGACCGCTGTCAACAATTCGTTGAATACGCAGCGCTGATTTATCAAAAGCCACGTCAAACCCTACTATCTGGCGCGGTGCTCGACTTACCATAGTCATTATATAGGCATTTTCACGGGTTTCCTTTGTAGACTTTTGGCCCACAAACCAATATAGCTCATCAAGCTCTAAAGTTTTGGGATTAGCTTTTGGGGTAGGTGCTGTTTTTTTTAATCCAGTTATAAACATTGGCTTTGCTGAAGCCGAATATCTTACCAACACCTCTCCCGCTTGCTCCGGCGTAGTAGGCTTTAATTGCCATTTCACGAACTTCCTCAGGATACTTTCGTGTTTTCGGTTCAAAGGTGTAGTATTTTCTGCACTCCTTGCAGAAGCATCTTTGCGTTCCCGAACGATTCTTCCCTGCGTTTACCTGATTCTCAACTTTTCCGCATACAGGACATTTCCTTGCTGCGTTTTCTTTTGCTTTTCTCATGCCTTTATTATACCATATTGTGCGCTATTCGTCCACTCCTTTATCTTGAATAAAGTGGAAAAAGAAGGTATAATATCAACATCGAATGAATCTTGTCGAATTGTCGAGATGAGTTGATAGCGGCGGTTCAGATAATGGTCTGATCATAATCCATATGAGAGTTTCAGCAAGTTGCAAGCAGCCTACTGAGGAGGTGTTCCCATGAGCAAGAAATATACACGTTATCTTTCAGTCGTCCTTCTGGCAATCATCGTATTGCTTACGCTTCCTCTTACCATAAACGCGGAGTCCCTTCGCTGCAAGAAAATCATTTCTGTTGTGTATGACGACTCCGGCAGCATGAGCGGCAATAACGAAGCCTATGCCAACTACTCCATGCAGACCTTTGCCGCAATGGTCAACAAGGGAGATGAGCTTTACATAACCTATATGTCCGACTGCATGAACAGTAGAAGAATCGACACATCCGATCTTCTGAACGCTGTCGGCAATATCAGAAATCATGCGTCAAACGGCAATACTCCCTACGAAGCCGTCGAAACCGCCATGAATCGGCTGAAGCAATCAAAGGACTCCGATCCCAACACACAATACTGGCTCGTTGTGTTTACGGATGGCGGCTTTAACAGCACTGCAGTCCCGGAGGTCGAAAGGGCTCTTGATAAGTTCAGCCGGTCCCAAATGGTTAACGGCTCAGAACCGCACATCATCTTTATGACTATCGGGGACGAGTACGGCGCATACACTCCGCACCCCTCTAACCCTGATATCAAGATCATAACCGCGAACAGTGGTCGTGACGTTGCTGACAGCCTATTCGAAATCGCTTCCAGCGTTACCGGAAGGTTCAGGGTCGACTCCTCTGCGATAACATTCACTGACGATCATACCCTGACTGTTTCCTCGAATATCCCGCTTCTCAACATAAGCATCCTCGTTCAGAATGTTGACGCGGAGGTTGTTTCTTTACTCGACCCCGATATGATGCCTGTTCCCATTAAACATGAGATTCCGGTCAGCATACCGAATCGTATCCTAAATCTTCTGGATCCGGATATTGCCAATATGCACGGAGTGATAACCCTTGCCGGTGAGGATGGGAAGAATATCTCCGCCGGTCGTATAACGGTAACTCTGTCCAAAGCGATCAGCCCCGAAGATATAGTTATCATGTTTGAGCCCGCTATCGAACTGAAGGTCAAGTTCTATAGCGACGGTCAGGAGATAACCGATCCCGACCTCATAGCCGTGACCATGCCGAAACTCGTCGCTAAAGCCGCTGTATACGAGTACGGTACCGACGTGGAGATACTGGAATCACTGCTCCCGAGCGGTTATACGAAGACTATGGAGCATTCTATCGACGGCAAGACAATAACGTCCAACGACTCGTTCATCGTCGATCCGCTGAAAGCCGAGGTCGGGAACAACAGAGTCCACGCCGAGCTCGATCTTGAAGGCTTCTTCCACCTTGAAGACACCGTCGATTTTTCTCCCGCGCTCATGCAGATCGACAGCATTACCGCCGAGCTCGAATATGACGGCAGTCCTCGCAGAATGGTTAACGGTATAGCTGACGGTAACGAAGTGGTATATGTGACCAGACTCAATGACAATCATACCGGCTACCGCTTTACGATCTGCGTTGACGGGGAGCCCATAGACAAGCAGACCGCGCTTGCGCTCGAGGATAAGTTCAGGAAGTGCATCCATGCGGATTTTGACAACTACATTGTTGAGGTCAAGGACGACGGATCCTTCCTTGTGTATCCGACCAAGCAGCCGTGGTATGTGCCGACGCTCATCTATTATCTCAGGCATCAAGGAGAACAGACTGTTGGGGTCACCATTGACGGAATGAGCGCGGAAGGCAAGCTTGATTTCAATCTGTTCTACGATCCGTGGGAGATCATCATCCCCATACTCTGGATGCTGCTGATACTCTACATTATCTGGTGGATACTGTTCAAAAAGCACTTCCCGAGGGTCACGCTATGCATGGGCCTCGGCAGGCGGAATCAGTTCGGACAGATAACCTACAACAACAGCGATCAGATCGACCTTAACTGGCTCGGCTGCTTCCAGCACCGCAACATATTCAGCGTGCTATTCAATCTGATCGTACTGCTGCTCCCGATAGCCTCGAGGACGAGGTTCGGAGGCTATACCTTTATCGGACAGCGTTCTCTCGTCAGGAGCGCGAACCAGTTCCTCATGGTTAGGAACGTCAAGAATAAGGCTGTCAGTTCCACCATGAAGAAGCCCAACTCCGTCAGCGACATAAGCTCGACTGAGCTGGACGACCAGCTCTTTATCAGGGACGGCGAATCCTACGTGAAGTTCTGGATTGAGGATTGATCCTTACAAGATTAAAACTATTTACGGAGGTTGACATTATGGCTCAAAAACCCGAAAAACACGCGACCCGAGTTCCGACTGTTCTTATCGGCATTGGCGGTATCGGCGGGCAGATCGTTAGGCTTGTTGACAACGAGCTGAAGAACTGCGACAAGAAGTTCGTTCGGATGCTCGTACTCGATACGAACACCAACGACCTCTCAAAACTTGATAAGACCAATATCCCCTACGTCCAGACCAGCGAGAACATGACGGTCAGCGACTACCTCAGGCGGAACAAGCGGTTTGAGGACTGGTTCCCCTATAACCCCCTTCTGAACGGCAAGAACCTTATCGAAGGCGCCGGGCAGGTACGCTCCGTCTCCCGTCTCGGCGCTCTCGCAAGCGAAGCCGCCGGAAGATTCGAGAAGATCAAAGACGCCATCACCGAGGTAAGCCGTAACGTCGGAAGCACCATACATAAGACCGTCCGCGTTATGATCGTCGGCTCGGTGTGCGGCGGCACCGGTTCGGGCATGGGTATTCAGCTTCCCTTCCTTGTCCGTGACATGATAGACGAGATATCGAATATGCCCAACGCGATCGTACGCGGACTCTTCATCATGCCGGATATCGTCGAGGAGGTTCAGGATACCGATCAGAAGCGCAGATCGGTTTATGTCAACGGTTTCGCTTTCCTGCGTGAACTGAACGCGTTCAACAAGGCTCAGACCTTCCAGCGCGGGACCGAGAGGCTCAGGATAGAGCACTACCGCCGCGCGGATACGGATCCGAGCAAGGATCACACTGTTATGAGCCGTCCCGCCCCTTACGACTTCCTGTTCCTTATCGAGAAGAGCAACGTCCACGGTCAGAACATAGGCAATTTCGACGCCTATATCAGCAAGGCAGCGCAGATAGTCGTAATGCAGCTTTTTGCCTCGGATATGACAGCGAGCATGCACTCTTCCGAGGACAACCTGATTGTCTCGGCGGTGGAGAGGAACGGAATGAACCGGTACTGCGGAGCCGGCGTATCCAAAGCCGTATACCCCGAGGAGGAGAACATCCGCTACTGCACGCTCAGGTTCACCGAGTCCATACTGAAGGGTCACTGGCTTAAGATAGACCGCATGGTGGATCTGAATATGGCCCAGCATAAGCGCCTTATGGCCACCAACCCCTCTCTCATGCCCAAGGATCCCCACGTGGAGTATATGACCGTGTTCGACACTCTCACTGACCCAACCAAGAGCGAGGTCACGGCGGAGATGGGACAGCTCAAGCGTGAGATAGTCTCTGAAGCGATCATTGTCGACAGCAGGGGCGTCGAGCACTCCGAAACGCTCAACAGAGCGGTTAATCTCTTCACATCGATAGAAGGCTTCACCGAAGATCTGTTTAAGTCTCCCGACCTTCAGGATGAAGCGAACAAATGCAAGATGTCGACGAAGAGGCTTACATCAGACAATGCCGTCGCTTACGCTACGGCGCAGTTGCAGACTCTCCGCAGGTATGAGAAAATGGCGAAGGAGAGAGTCGGCATGGTTGCCGCCGGAGCCGTCGACAGCATTATGGGAGCCGACAGGGTCGTCGCGGACACCTATATGGACTCCGTACAGTATCCGTACAACATCTGCGCCGCGATAAGGGACAAACACCCGATCGTCGCGCGCTATATGCTCTATTATGTAAGGAAGATGCTCTCTGAAAGGCTCGCCTCATTCGAAACCGAGATCAGCGACCTCAAGGATCAGGAGACCATCTTCACCAAGGATTATTACAGGGAAAAGAGCAAAAACGGCGAAAAGGATACGGATCATGAGGATCCTCCCACCGCTTTGTCTATTACCAGTCCCGGCTGGCTCAGCGGTATTGGCGTAAACTCCGCCGCCTACAACAAGCTTGTACGCACCATCGTCAAGGACTCCAACGCCTTCGTTGAGCATGTCAACAAGCTCAACGGGCTTCTCCTCAAGACGGAGATATACAACACCGTTATTAAGCGCGTCGACATACTCATCGGCATCTATGAGGACTTCTTCCACGACCTTGAGAAGATACTGCTTTACAGGAGGAAGGAAAGAGAGATCCTCGAGGAGGAACAGCCCAGGATACAGTTCTCCGACGTGTACGTCTGCAGCGACACCGTATGCAAGAGGTGGATGTACGATAAGTTTGAAAGCAGTATAACCAGCTTCGATTCCACACTTCCCGACTCCGTAAAGCAGACCTTCTTCGATACCGTGTTCGGGGAGTATGAAAACAAGCACAAGGAAATAGTGGACAAGACGTCCTTCACAAGAAAGCCTCTGTCCACAGAACAGATGTTTGAGTCCGCGATCATCAAGCCTCTTACCGATAAGTTCATGGAGAAGGAGCTGCTTCACGTTCGCATGGATATCATCTCGGCAATCAAGCTTGAGTACTCCATCCACTCTCAGCAGGACTGCCTGACTGTCAATGGCTCCAAGGTCGACCCGAGCGCGTACGACTTCGAGCAGTACTTCGCCTCCGTTATGCGTCAGGTCAAGGAGCTTTCGACTCCGTATTTCTCCTACCACACCGTTTCGGAAAATGTGCACAAGCTCCTTACCCCTAATGCCGACGCAAGTGACATAGCCGATGACGAGGAAGACGAGGACACTGTGACCACTCTTCCCTCCGCAGGAAGGCTCCTGTGCTATTGGGGCGTTAATAACCGCATTGTGGCGCAGCACCAGCACAAAGAGGACAGCGATGTTATCGACCGCGATGCGCTCAACTCGATGTTCGGCATGAGGGACGGTGAAACCTACTACGTTGTAAACGACGACTCCTTCGACCCCGCTAAGCTTATCTGTTATTCCTCCATCTATGATTTCGTCATAGAGAACCTTGACAAGTATGCCAAGAAGTCGAAGGCGTACAAGGAATACAACAAGCGTATGCTCAGGGTTATCAAATCCGACTACAACGTCGGCGCGGGAAACACCGCGTATCTAGATACGGTCCACCCCCATCTTGACAGACGTTGGCATGCGCACGCATATCTGCCTCTTCTTATGATAGACGATGAGGTGGAGGAACAGAAGCGCATCGCAAGAGCTTTCCTTCTCGGAACCGCCTGCAGGAGGATGTGGTATATCGAGATCGACCGTGAGATGTGTTGGGCGTTCAGAAAGAAGGATCAGAGGCTTCCCAACAGGATGATACTGGAGGAGAAGCCCGTGACCAGACCTTCCTTCTATCAGCTCTTCCTCGCGGTCGACGAGAATACCGTCGTTGTAAACGATATCCATAATCAGGCGAAGCATGACGTCACCGACGCGTATAACAAGATCCGTGTCGGAGGAATAACGACAGCCGATCTTCTAAAACAGCCAATCGTCGAGGGCTTCATCGGTGACAGTTATACCGCAGCCGATATTAAGGATCTATGTAAGGTGTACTATGGTATCTACAACGACACCAAGAAGCCCGTCAATATTCTCGAGGTCATCTATTCGGTTTATACCGACAGCTACGACCTGAAGCTTGTCTCCACGCTCGTCGATAATTTGAGCGGTTATCTCAACGAGTACTGCCTCAAAATGACCAACGATCAGCCCGGCGCTGCGGCAGAGCTGTTCGATGCCGCAGCCAAAGCTATCGGCGCGAACTTTGTATCCTTCCCGGATGCTTCCATAGAGTTCAAGATGCTCATAGAGGCATATCTGTAACCCTCAACTCGCTGCTTACCCTGCTCCATAAGCCGGAGCGGGGTAAGAAAGGAATTATACCATGAAACTGTTTCTTGTAGACATAATGGGCTGCCTTGAGCTGCCGCACCATGAGACGTTCTTCTTTAAGGACGTCAGGGAAGGGCGCATTGCGCTGTTTAAGCGTTCGCTGACTTCGCTTGACGAGCTTTCTTTGGTGCGCGACTGGCTCACGGAGGAGGTAAACCGCAATCCTTTCAGTATTGACAACGGGGTAGTTGTGTTCTTTATCCCCAGAGATCTGACCGGACGGCGCATTCCCATGGACTACGAGATTTATGTCAAGCTTTGCGTCAATGAGCTCGTTTCCCGGCATCTGGATAAACGGTTCAGGTTTGTATGCTTTTTTCTTGATAAAGCCGACCGCAACGCCAGGGATGATTCGGAGTACAGACGCATAAGGGAAGTATGTGAGACCTTCTCATCCAACAACCCCGAGCTGCGGAATGTATTCCTTCCGGCCTCATTCGTCCCGAAGGAGGCCGATGCTGCGGAAACCGAAGCGCTTATCTGCACGCTTGGCGACGCCACCGCGAAGCAGTTTTATCTGCGCGTTCTTGACAGCGTAAGAAAAGCCGATCCTATTGAAGGGGTTCTTACTCATGAAGACTGGTACAGGACCAGATTCCTCGGACAATGCAGTGAGACCGTTTCTGATATTTCGGATTTCCACGTTTCATACTTCTCCGGCGACGTATCGAGGAAAACCGAACTGCTTCTCAAAACCGTGGAGTACGTCTGCTCATTCGTGCAAGAGTACAATCCGGAACAGGATTTTGCTCTCCAGTTCAAGGATTTTCTTACTGACAAGAATTTTTCTGAGTTTGATCCCGATATGGATATGATCAAGCTTCGCATAGCGGTATTAAAACGCAGACTGGAGGAATGGACTTCCCCTGAGGCGGCGGAAGTTGAAAAGGCAGATCCTCTTGTATTTGAAAACGAGGAGCATTATAAAGAGTTTGAAAGAGAGATCGAAAATGTATCCGCGGATGAACTGAACCGGCTGATGCGGCAGGCTATGAAAAGGTGCTCCCTTAGGGAAATGTGCGGGCATGAGTTCACTTCAAGCACCATGGACTCCCTTCAGAAGCTTCTTGCGAACGCGGATAAGCGTCTAAAAGCGTTCTGCGGCGACAGAGTCCGTGATTTTTCAATCTTTTTCCGCCAGCATGACTCCGCCGTCATAAACAGGGAGAATGACGAGTTGTTGACTGATAACGAAAGAGAGGCAGAGTTTGAGCTGGCAAAGCTGATGAATCAGTATTCAGCAAACGAGCTTCCCGGCTATTCCGAGGAGCTTAAGATCCAGCAGGAGTTGGATCTTATCGGAAAGAAGATATACAAGATAGGAGCTTGTCTTGAAAGGATGAAGCTTCTTCCTTTCCTGCTCACCATTCTGTTTGCTCTTACGTCAGTCGGTCTGTACTATTACGGCGTCCAAAACAGTGTGTTTGACAGGGAGAATACACTGTATGTGTTTATTCTGTACCTTGCCGTAATTGCCATACCGTTCGCTTTGGTCTATTTCAGCGTAAAGGCTTATTACAAGAAAAAGGTTCGGAAACTGTTTAAAAAGTGCATGGAGCTTGTCAGGGATTATCTGAAAAGCTTTGCCGGCAAGGCTGAGGAGTTCGAAAAGAACATCAATTCCGCCATGAACTATTACTGCATCACGGAACAAAATAACAGAGCCTCGCAGCGCAGAAGGAATGATCGCGAGTATGAGGAGAGGATACTCTGGCACAGACGTAAAATTGCCGAGACTCTTGAAAACCTGCAGTACTTTGACGGCTTTATCGCAGGAGTCGTGCCGAAGGAAGAGACTGCTAGCCCAAAGCTCGACCCGTTCGAGGACGACGCGATGCACAGCGAGTTTTACCAAATGCGGTTATTCTGACAGAACCCGGATTATGACTGAGAAAAGGAGCTATAGTTTATGTATTTGGCGATTTCCGGAGCTCTTCTATTAATAATACTACTCGTCGCGCTGCTTGCCAGAAGGTTTAAGCTGCCTTTCGCCCATAGGATAATACATGTCCGCTCTGTACTGGCGGCCATTGCCTTGGGCGTTGCGGCAGTGTTTCTGTTCAGCAGAATACTCAGCCTTCTGAATCTTGTTTTCTCAATCGGTTTTATTCGGCAGTTCCTGTACAGCATTATGCCAGGCGCAAACGTATCAAGCGGGTTGCTCTGGATGATCACTCTTGTATTGAACCTTCTGCTCGCTTCGGCTTATTGTCTCGGCATGTTCCTTATCTGCAAGCTGTGGCTCAATCCCGTGTCTAAAAAGCCGTATCTTTCAACAAAGAACCCCATAACCAAGGTCTTTAATTTAATCGGATCGCTGTTTTACAACTTAGACTCTGGAGCCGCCGAGATCAAACCGATCGGCGCCGTCGTTGGTAATTGGATAAGACATATGCGCAACGTCTTCGCCGCGATGTTGATCGTCGAGTCGCTTGCGATACCGGCATACATTCATTTTCAGCTCAGTTTTATAGATGAAGCTCTTTTCGCAAGCATCGTCAAAAGCCTGTATATGATACCTATGGTCTCATATTTCGTGCTCGACCAGATCGTGATAATGCTTCAGGCTGCGGCGGATAACGACGAGCTCTTACTCGAAACTGAGGAAAACGGCCTCACTCATTTCGGAGATCTGAGCAGACTTGCCGAACTCTACAGAAAGCTTTTCGGAGGAGATGCTCTTATTGACGATATAGTCAACAACAACATTCAGGAACAGGAGATGTTCTCCGGAGTATCCTCCGAACAGCTTGATCGTGTGGATAATCCCGAACTGTTGTCGTCGATCTGCCGTAATATCAACAATCTGGTTCAGCCCATGGCTTCAAATTATATCGACGCTGTCGTCGATCTGATAAACGGTGACAGCGTTGCGGTGTTCGATTCTCTTTCAAGCGAGTTCCTGTTCTACTATCTCGCGTTTTTGCAGAAGGAGCTTTTCCTTCGCAGAAAGGCTATGGTCGTGTGTGAGAACGAGGAACAGGTTGCAGGCCTCAAGGAACAATTCGAGGATATCTTCCTCAGAATGAATAAGGTTCACAGCATCTGGACGATCAACGATATTTCGGGCGTCGGAACGGACGACTCCAACACCGATATTCTGATCCTCACCGACAGACAACTGCTTGACGCGCCGATCAAGGATAAGTATCCCGATTTCTATGCGGGGCTCTACAACATCCTTGTGTTCGATCCTTACGAGAAGCTGTGCCGCTCGACTTCCTTTGTCTTCAGGTTCTTCAATACTCTGAAAAAAGAAAACGACGGAGTCAGATATGCGTTTATTCTTCCTCAGAATAATCGTGATATAGGTGTTGCTCTGAAGAACCATCTTGACGGTATTGAGATAAAACACTATAACAGCCTCAGGGAAAGAACAGGCGTGATAATAATGAGTTGGCGCGGAGAGTCCTATTACAAGACCCAGCACGCGATCTCTCTCGATCTTTACCACGATTTCGGACTGGGCTATACTCTGTCGCTTATCGCCTTGAACAGCGGCGTCCCGAGGATCTCTATTCAGGCTCCCGACAGCATACCACTTAAGTCCTATGCCGCGACCGTTAAGAATTACTCCGCGTCAATAGTGAAACACTATCTGCTCAAGGATTCTCTTAACGTTGATTCGACCATCACCCATAACCCGCTCGCTGTGTTCGACGGCGCCGGGCTGATGTTTGACATTATTTATGACGAGTACAACAATATCCCCGACATTGAGAATCGCGCGCTCTTCGGGGATATAAAGCTCAGCTCAATGGTTCACATCATTTCAAGACCATATATGCTGCGAGATTACTTCGCGCACAACATGAATGCCCTTGCCTCGAACAGAAGAGGCATTCAGATGCTCGTGCCTACTTTCTTTACCGATCTTCGCGCCCCGTCCGTCGCGCTGCTGGTACGCCTGAGAGAGCGCGGGATGACCGGAGAGGAAATAGTTCAATGGATGAGCAGATTCGGCTGCGATGAGAAGAACGTTGAAAACTGTCTTTCGATTGCCGTTAGTGAAGTTCTTGGCGACAACCATCCGTTCACGGTCTACAACTGCTTCTCGTTCGGTGAGAAGGAAACTTCCTCCTTCATCGGCTCGGATTATCAGTATTCCCGTTCCATCCGGCTGACAAACAAAGCGCTTTATAACAGCGTCATAAAGTCGACCGAAGACAACGTTCGCGTGACGGGAACGTATGAAGGCCTGCTTCCGATACCCCGCGTTTCAGTGTATAACCGTTATCTGCGTGGACAGAAGATCTCGATAGACGGCACAAGATATGAGATCGACATGGTTGGCGACGGAGTTATACGTGTAAAGAACGAGGAAACCGTAGAGAGAGAAAAAGAGTACACCGCTTTCTTCGATCTTCCCAAAGCCATCCTGCATGATGACGTCAGCAAATCCTATGGTAAAAGCGAGGATTTCTCGCGGGACATAGTCAAAATCGATGTAACCCGCAGCATAAAGGGGTATTTCTCTCATATCAACGGGCTTGATTTCTGCGGCGACAGCACACTGTGCTATAGAATGGATCAGCCTATTATTGAGAGCAGGAGCACTGAGTGTCTGCGGCTCCGTCTGACCTTCCCGTTTGGGGACGACTACGATACGTCCGCCGCGCTGTTCGTGATGCTCTTCCGGGGAATACTTGAGACTGTTATCCCTAAGAACTATCAGGATATTGCGGTTGTCTCCCACATTGATAAAGACTCATTCAGGGAAGAGTGGTTCGACAACTCACCCCAGGACGCTATGAGAAAGGATCCTCTGCCTTCGGACTGGCTCGAGACCGATTACTACGATCCGCCTATCAGCCAATGGTTTAAGAAGCTTTTCCCTGTATTCGACGAAACTAATTTCGAGAGGAATGGGACAGACCGCATCAATATCTATTTCATTGACTTCGGCGATAACGGCAGCCATCTGCTGTATACCCTTGCTGAAGAGATGACGCGCATGTTCAACATTCTGTACGGTTATCTTGATTGGACGATAAAAAATACGGAATATGGGCACGAGTATCTTAAATTCGGATATAATCAGATTCCGGCGATATTCAATCTTCCCACTGTATACGACTGTCTCAAACGGATAGCGGATCATTCGCCCGATAAGGCCGGTATGCTTCATGAACGTCTGGTGGGGTTCGATGCTTCGGGAAGTGTGCGTTGCAGCTTCTGCGGGCGTCCTGTTGCCGTTTCCTACTCTAAATTTGACGATGACAGGATAATCTGCTCTGACTGTGAAAAGCATCGCACTACAGAGCGTAAGGAGATAAACGAGCTGCTCGCAAAGGCGTATGACACTCTGGAGAGCAAATACAAGATAGCTTTGCCAAAGGGTATTAAGATACGCTTTAAGACTGCCAATTCTATCAGAAAAGCAGGCGGCGTGACTCCGGGAAGCCGCGTAGTGGGCTTCTATGATCTGAAGCACAGAGTGGTATGGGTCGAACGCGGAGGACCTGCTCCTTGCGTGCTTGCCACTCTCATGCATGAGCTGACCCATGCATGGCAGCATGAAAACATCGACATGACCAAATTGGACAAGAAATTCATCGAGGGTCACTGCGTCTATGTCGAGCTTGAGTGCTCCAGACTGCTGGGTCAGAGAGTATACGCGGATTTCTGGGAAAGGATGATCGAATCCGGAAAAGATGAATACTCCGAAGGTCTTCGCTACTGGAAGGAGCGTATGAAGCATGAGTCCGTCAAGAATATCTTTCAGCATATCGCAAAAATGTGAGGAGTGTGAAACGTGAAGCGTATTCTCGGCTTACTAATCGTTATACTAATATCTTTCTCTGCCTTCATCGGATGCAGCAATTTTGCGGATGACATTGACGACGCCATATCCTCGATGGAGCAGGGCTACGATAACTATATAGACCAGAATGGGACGCAGCCTCCGGTCAACAGCGTTTCAGACACATTGGACAAGATGCTTGCCGACTATGTAAGCGGCCTATCCTATCCATCTCCGTCTTCCATAGTCAGCACAACTGTCGATCCTGCTGAATCGCAGGAGTTCATAGACAGCGCGAATACGACCGTCTATAACGAGACAGAGCTTGAAAAGCTGATATTCGATGTTGTCCGCGCTGCGGATAAGGAAGTCAGATTTAAAACCATTGGCGGATGGCTTACCGACGATCTGCTCTATGATATTGTTTTCTATCGGATCCATGACGTCCATATGGTAGACGCTTTCGGGCTGTACTCTTACTGTGTAACTGTTACTACGAGCGGCTCGACAGGAACCTTTCTCCTTGAGTTCAACTATATTGACGACTGTTCTCAAGAGGAGGTTCTTGAGCTTCGCTCCATGATAGATACCCGCTCAAAGGAGATCGTGCGCGATCTGAAGCTGGGCGGAATGAGCGATTATGAAAAGGTAAAAGAGATCAACAAGTATCTGTGCGATAACGTCTACTATCCGAAAAAGCCATATATCTCGCATGATTTCACCCCGTACGGCGCTCTGTTCTCCGGACGAGCCGTGTGCGAAGGATATGCGAGAGCGACTAAAATACTGTGCGAGCTTGCAGGGCTCGAATGTTATTACGTTGTGGGCTACTGTGACAACGACCCTGTAGACGGAGGTCATGCTTGGAATCTTGTTAAGGTAGGCGGCGACTGGTATCAGCTGGACGTTACATGGAACGACGGAAGCGGAACCGACGATTATTTCCTTGTTACGGATGACGTTATGGCTTTGTCCAGAGATTGGGAGTGCGCGGATTATCCCGCTTCTGCGACGACTCCCTACGCGGCAAACTGAGAGGTAAGAATATGAGTGATGAAACTGCAAAAAACACAGAAGGAACCAACCACGGTGCAGAGCCTGATTACAGTGAGCATTTCGCGCTCACGGCAAAGGGCAAGGGCTGTTCAGGAAAGCTTTACGGCAATGTCACGCTCGTTGCTTTCCTTGTGCATGACCGGAGCAGCGCATGGAAAGACGGCGACATCGACAAGATAAAGTCCGTTCTTGAAAAAGCCGCTAAGCTCATCAAGGAAAAAAGCGGGCTAACAGACAACAGGCTGAAAGTATCCTACGCCTTTGACGACGTACCTATCCAGTTCAGATACGACGGGGAGAACTATGAGCACATCGTCCACGAGGTACTAAAGCAGTACGGTTTCGACAACGCCGCCGACTATCAGGCGCATTATGAGAAGAAGTTCAAAAAGGACGAAGCTCCTCTGATTTTCATTATAAATCGCAACTTCCGTTCTTTCGCAAGGAACGTTGAGTCCGGCGCCTCCGGAAGCGAGTACTCCTTCGTTTCATTCAATGACGATACGGATTCCTGTGTCAGAACGATGATACATGAGGTTCTGCACCAGTTCGGAGCTATTGACTATTACCTTCCCGAGACCGTAAAAAAAGCAGCCGAAAAGATTTTCCCCGACAGCATTATGCTCCATGGCTTGGAGATCGACGATCTGACGCGGTACATCATAGGATGGGACAAGAAGCTCTCGGACAAAGCGAAGCAGTTTCTGAACGAGACCTCCGGCGTTACTGAGAAGGAGATTGCCGAAGCAAGAGAGAAGGATAGGGATAACGATTGGTGATCGTTTTCAATCGGAATTTATTATCAACACTCCAATTGCTACAGGGGGGGCGTAGAATGAAAAGAATATTGACCTATCTATACAGCGGCTTATCATTGTTCGTAGGTATCTGGGGTATTGTTAGCGGCCTTGTTAGTTTAAACGGGCAACAAACCGCAAACAATTACTTTGTATACATTTCTCTCGTTGTTTTAACGATTTTCGCACCTGTAGCAGTGTACGCAATTTCCAAAAGAAACAGGAAAGATACGCTTATGTCTATTAAGGAACGTTTTATTGAAGACGAAGAAATGCTGCCAAGCACGCTCTCATATCTAATTGATACAATCGTTTCCCCCAGGATTACCAATAAAGGCGTTAGCGTTGAAAAGATTGAGGTAGATATCATGATAGACAAATCAAACGATGGACACATTGCTAACTCCACAATTATCCGAACTTTTAGCGAAATAAAAGCAAAACATAAGATAAGTGAGCTTGATCTGCTTATTAATCATCATATATTTGCCGATTTCAATGATTATCTGGTCACCGCAAGTTATGGCCTCAAGAACGATGATGGCGAATACACCTATATGCAAGAATTCTCTCCCCTGGTTTTTGAGAGGAGCAAATCAACTATGCTTATTCAGATTCCTTTTAGGTATAGAATAGAACGAAAGCAGGACTTTTCTGTTAGGCTAAAAGTAATCTGCAAAAAGAGCGATATCAATTTAGAAGACAGTGTCGAAACATTCCCTATCGATCCAAGCACAATGTTTTCGAAGTGGAATTGTGTTCTTTACCGTTTTCATATTCAAGATCATGATCTTATTAGTACCCGCACATTGCAAATGGTTGCATACAGCAGACCTAAACTAACGAAGGTGTTATAAAACCTGTTTTATATGTGGACAAGATACCGGAGAACGAGAGTGTTGAAATACAAGTAGATAGGGCACGTTTTTTCCCAAAAAGGAAATACGGGTTCCCTGAAAAAAGTCTAATAATAGCAGTTTTGCAGAAGAGAAAGTAACAGAAACAAACGCCGGATGAGATCGATTCTGTCATTGGACAGCGTTTTTTGAACCGATGCCGGATTATTAACCCTTACTCTTGGAGATCCGAAATATGACTCTCATAGAATTCTTTGAAAAAAGTGTAGCTGAAGACATATGCACAAGCATCGCTCATGCTCCAGACAGGGTTATCCTGATTGGGCATCAGAAAAACCTGATTCAAAAACACGCGATTAGGTATCGAAGCTTTTTTCTAAAACATGGTTTCGAAATCGATTTTCAATGCAAAACGGTTGACAAGAACAACGTTGCAGCTATTGTCTGCGTTCTCGAAGAGATCATAGAACAGTATCCTGACTGCATCATAGATGTAACCGGAGGCGAAGACCTGTATATCTTCGCTGCGGGCATAGTATGCGAACGACACAGGAATAAAAAAGTTCAGGTACACTATATCGATATTCGCAGCGACGTCGCTTATGATTGTGATATGGATGGCGAAAAGATTGTAGAAAACAACCCTCTTAGATATAGAACAAAGGAAAAAAGCGCAGGGTCGCAGGTTACGCGAGGGTATCGACCGACAGCGACGAGCAGCTGACCTCGTATGAGGCACAGGTCGATTACTACACTAACTATATCAGCAGGAACCCCGACTGGATGTTCGCTGGCGTCTATACCGACGAAGGCATCTCCGGCCTCAACACCCGGCACAGGGAGGGCTTCAACAGGATGATCGCCGACGCTCTTGCCGGGAATATCGATCTGAGCGTGACAAAGAGCGTCAGCCGCTTCGCAAGAAACACGGTCGACAGTCTTACAACGATCCGCGACCTCAAGAGCCACGGCGTTGAGGTTTATTTTGAAAAAGAGAACATATGGACATTCGACGGCAAAGGTGAGCTTCTGATCTCGATAATGTCATCGCTTGCGCAGGAAGAGAGCCGCTCCATATCGGACAATGTGACGTGGGGACAACGGAAACGTTTCGCCGACGACAAGGTCAATATGCCCTACGGACAGTTTCTCGGATACAGAAAAGGCCCAGATGGTCTGCCGGAGATCGACCCTGAAGAAGCGGAAACAGTCAGGTTCATTTACAGGCTGTTCATGGGCGGCAAAACCGTCAACGCCATTGCGAAGATACTGACAGAAGCCGGCGTTCCGACTCCGAGGAAAAAAGCAAGGTGGCAGGATAAAACCGTCGAGAGCATACTGACGAATGAAAAGTACAGCGGCGACGCTGTGCTCCAGAATAGCTTCACGGTCGATTTCCTTTCCAAAAAGATGAAGAAAAACACGGGCGAGGTTCCTCAGTACATCGTCACGGACAGCCATCCGGGGATAATTGATAAAGCCGAATGGGGGCTGGTGCAGGCGGAGATGGCGAAAAGAAAAGCCAAGGGCAGAAACCAGAACAGTCTCAGCCCTTTTTCGATGAAAATCTGCTGCGGAGAGTGCGGGAGCTGGTAAGGCTCGAAGATATGGCACTCGACCGACAAGTACCGCAGGGTGGTCTGGAGATGCAACGGAAAGTACGAGCGGCAGACCGGCTGCAAAACTCCGCATTTGAGCGAAGCCCAGATAAAAGCGCTGTTTATGCAGGCGCTCTCCAAGTTACACGAGCAGAGAGAAACGCTTATCGCCGACTGCGAGGCTTTGAAAGGCATGCTTTCCGATACCTCGGAGATAGACGGCGAAAGGGCGAGGATCGCAGCGGAGCAGTCGGAAACGGAGACCTTAGCCGCGGCGCTCATACAGCAGATCGCGATGACGGCGATGAACCAGAGCGAGTTCAACCGGCAAATACAAGGAGTACGTCAAAAAGCACGACGCCCTTTCCGAAAGGCTCGACAAGCTCGACGGGAAGCTCGAAAAGCGGAAACAGGAGATCGTAGTCCTCAACAGGTTCATTTCCGACCTGACCGCAATGAAGGAGCTGCCGGTCGAGTTCAGCGGCGAGCTGTGGAACGCCTTCGTCGAGAAGCTCACGATCCACCCGGACGGAGGAGCGGAATTCCTGTTCAGGAACGGAGCGGCTATAACGGAAAACATTTGAGAAAAGCATGGCTCGGAGCGCAGAACTCCGGGCTTTTTCTATGCCCGAAGCGATTGTGAAACGATAGTCCGAAAATGAAACGATAGCAGTTTTTGAAACGATAGCTTTTCTGAAAAGCTTCCGAAAAGAGCGAAAAAACCGATTTTGAAGCGATAGAAAACCTCCGAAACGAGAATGCAATGCACCCTTCGCTTCAAAAAATGTATAAGCGAAAAGAGAAAAAACAGAGCATGAAAAACGATAGGGTTCTTGATGGAATTGTATCAAGAACCCTATCAGATTTGGTGGAGGCGAGGGGAGTCGAACCCCTGTCCGAAAACCTGTTTACAAGACTTTCTACGAGCGTAGTCGATATTTTGACATTCCCTCTGCCGCACTCCTACCGACAGGATTACGGTTTCAGTAGACTTTTAATCCCGCCCGGGTCAAGTCAAGCCCGGGTTGGTTCCCCACATTAATGATGCCCGTTACCGCCGTCGTGGGCAACGGCGGGCGGACAGTCGCCGGTTAAGCAGCGACGGGTACGAAATTGGATTCGTCGTTTATTTTTTAAGTTTTCCCGATTTTAGCGAAGCTCGGGGCTTCGGCTCGCTTATCCGGCACCCATGATCCCCGTCGAAACCATGTACGCCCCCAAGCGTTGATATTATACCACAAACAAAACCATGCTGCAACTCTGATTATGTGCAGAAGGTGGGTTTGGGTTATAAACGGTACGGCTGCCGAACAGCCAATCGGTGAAATCGGTGAAAAACTCCGTCAATAAGCATCGGCATTTCGCCTGTCCATTGCGCGCTTTGCATCGCGTTCGGCGATATCATGTCGCTTATCGTAAAGTTTTTTGCCTTTTGCGACCGCAAGTTCCAATTTCACTTTTCCGTCCTTAAGGTAAAGACGGAGCGGAATCAGGCTGTATCCGTCGGCTTGCGAAAGCGTGAGAAGCTTTAAAATCTCACGCTTATGCAGCAGCAGTTTGCGCTCGCGGAAGGGATCACGATTGAAGATATTGCCCTTTTCGTACGGACTTATGTGCATACCGACAACGAACGCCTCGCCGTTTTTGATTTTGACGTAGGAGTCCTTGATGTTGACCTTGCCCAAACGAATGCTCTTGACTTCTGTTCCGACAAGCGCCATTCCGCATTCATAGGTATCTTCAATGAAGTATTCATGCCGAGCCTTGCGGTTTTCGGCAAGTTGTTTTTCTCCGCGTTTTACGGGCATATTGCTGCTTAACCTCTTATATTGCCAAAAACGCAGCACTCAAAAAATTAAATGCTGCGCAGCAAAATCAAAATTCGGATCGTTGCGCCCGAAACCCGAGCGCATGAACATCAGCCGATAACGAGCAGAACAAGAGCAAGCACACCGAGAACGGAAGCGAAGATAACGGTAAGCCTCTGGAGCTTTGCTTCCCTGCCCGCTTTTGCGTTGCGTGCCTGACCGAGAGCGGTCGTATCGTTGCCGAATGCACTGCCGAGACCGGCACTCTTTGCGTTCTGCGCAAGCACAACGATGACAAGAAGCACGGCGACAATGACCATGAGGATGTTTACAATAATTTCAACAGTCTGCATAACTAATAACCCTTTCAATTTCAACTGCATTTGACATTATAGCATTAAAAAGCCAAATATGCAAGCATAATTTTCGAATGCTGTCGATTATATAATTCGTTCATCGTTCAATCAGGCTGTGACCCGTCATTTCTTTCGGAACGGGCAGATGCATGATATCGAGAAGCGTCGGCGCAAGATCGCATAATCTTCCGCCGTCACGGAGTTTTTTGCCCTTTGCATCGTCCGAAACCCAGATGAGCGGAACGGGATTGGTTGTGTGCGGGGTGAACGGTTCACCTTTTTCATCGAGCATCTGCTCACAATTGCCGTGATCGGCAGTGATGAGACAAGCTCCGCCGTTTTTGATAATATGGTCAACCAGCGTCCCGACACAAACATCGACTGTTTCAACAGCTTTGACGGCAGCCTCGAAAACGCCCGTATGTCCGACCATATCGGTGTTGGCAAAGTTCAGAACCATAAAATCATATTTGCCCGAATCGATGCATTCACACGCACGGCGCGTGACCTCGTACGCACTCATTTCCGGCTTGAGATCATATGTTGCAACGTTCGGTGACGGAACAAGAATCCTGTCCTCGCCGTCGAAAACGCGTTCGATCCCTCCGTTGAAAAAGAAAGTAACATGAGCGTATTTCTCCGTTTCCGCAATGCGAAGCTGAGTTTTTCCGAGAGAGGAAAGGTATTCGCCCATGGTGTTTGAAAGCTGTTCGGGAGGAACGATGAGGCTGACTCTGCCGTTGAATTCCGCGGAGTACTGGCTCATGCAAACGAATTTGACCGGAAAGTAACCGCGTCTGCGCTCGAACTGCGGAAAATCCCTGTCGATGAAGCAGCGTGTAAGCTGGCGCGCCCTGTCCGGGCGGAAATTAAAGAAAATGATACTGTCGTTCGCATTAATTTTCGCAACAGGTTCACCGTTCTCGGTTATTACGCACGGTTTAATGAATTCGTCCGTAACGCCGTTTTGGTATGATGTCTTAACGGCCTCCTCCGCATCCGAAAACATGTCTCCCTCGCCGTAAACAAGCGCGGAGTATGCTTTTTCCGTACGGTCGTAGTTATTGTTTCTGTCCATTGCATAATACCTGCCTTCAACAGTTGCGATTTTTCCGCAGCCACATTCGGCAAGCTTATCCTTCAACGCACGAACAAAACCGAGTCCGCTGTCAACCGCCGTATCCCGTCCGTCGGTGAAGCAATGTACAAAAACCTTTTGCATTCCTGCCGCCTTTGCGGCATCCAGAAGCGCAAAAAGATGATCGATATGGCTGTGAACCCCTCCGTCCGAAAGAAGTCCCATAAGATGCAGCGCGGAGGAATGCTCACGACAATTTTCAAACGCCTCGCGAACAGCGGTACAGCTTCCGAGCCTGCCGCTTTCCGCAAGGTCAAAAATCCTTGTCAAATCCTGAAAAACAACTCTGCCCGCACCGATATTGGTGTGCCCGACTTCGGAATTGCCCATCTGTCCCGACGGCAAACCGACATCGCGTCCGGATGCACCTATTTGGGTGTGCGGATATGCATCCCAAATCGTGCGGAGGTGTTTTGTGTTTTGCGGCATGATTGCATTTCCGTAGGAATCCGGGTTGCAGCCAAAGCCGTCCATAATGATGAGTGCAGTGAGTTTTTTCAATCCGTACCTCTTGCCCGCTCCCGAAAGCATGTTCATTCGGGAGCGGGGCTGAAATATTGTTATTCCGCTTCATGCGGTGTAATATCTTTACCGTTTGCAATGCTGCCGGCTGTTGTGTTTAAATTCCGGTTCCTTTTGCATTGCGTGATTTATCAGTTCAAAACAACCTTTGCAAAATCTTCCGCAACAAGGCTTGCACCGCCGATAAGACCGCCGTCGATCTGCGGCATTGCCTTAAGCCCTGCGGCGTTCTTTGCGTTCATGCTTCCGCCGTACAAAATGCGGGTGTGCTGCGCAAATTCAAGCCCGTAAAGCTCTGCAATAACTCTGCGAATTGCGCCGATAGTTCGGTTCGCTTCCTCGTTCGTTGCGGTTTTGCCCGTGCCGATAGCCCAAATAGGTTCGTATGCAACGGTGATGCGCGCTGCCTCTTCGGCGGGAATACCGTTGTAAAGTGCCTTGACCTGACCTGCAAGGAAGGTATCGGTAATTCCTGCTTCGCGCTGTTCAAGGGTTTCACCCACGCAAACTATGGGCAGAATACCGTTTTCAAGTGCGGCTTTTGTGCGCATGTTAACGGTTTCATCCGTCTCACCGAAATACTGTCTGCGCTCACTGTGACCGATAATTGCGTATTCGACACCTATACATTTCAGCATGTCTGCACTGATTTCGCCCGTAAACGCGCCTTTTGCCGCCCAGTGAATGTTCTGAGAGCCCAGTTTAACGTTGCTGCCTTCAAGAACTTTTGCCGCACAGCAAAGATCGACAAAAGGCGGACAAACGACGATATCGCATTCGGCATTTTCAACAAGGGGAAGCAGGTCGGAAACAAGCTGCTTCGCCTCGTCGTGGTTCTTGTTCATTTTCCAATTGCCGGCGATTAGTTTTTTGCGGCAGGGACGATCAAGAAGTGCGGCAACGCCGGGAAGCGTTTTGCCCTCAAGGAATTCAAGGCTTGCACCGCCGCCCGTGGACATATGTGTCATCTTGTCGCCGAGACCGAATTTGTTAATTGCGGAAGCGGAGTCGCCGCCGCCGATTATCGTTGTGCCTTCGCACTCGGCGCATGCTCTTGCAACCGCTTCGGTTCCCTTTGAGAATGCATCCATTTCAAACACACCCATGGGGCCGTTCCAAACAACAGTCTTTGCTTCACGAATGATTTCGCCGTAAAGTTTTGCGGTCTTTTCGCCGATATCCATGCCCATCCAACCATCGGGAATTGCATCAAAAGCAACCGTCATATGCTCTGCATCGGGTGCAAAATCCTTTGCAACAACGCAGTCAACGGGAAGCTGCATACGCACGCCCTTGGCCTTTGCTTCCCCAAGCAGTTCGCGCGCCGTTTCAACGCTTTCCTCATCAAGATAGGATGTGCCGATATTAAGTCCCATAGCCTTGAAGAATGTATAACTCATTGCGCCGCCGATAAGCAGAGTGTCGCATTTGTCGAGCAGATTTCTGATAACGCCGATCTTGTCGCCGACCTTTTTGCCGCCGAGAATCGAAACAAAGGGACGCGCCGGATTTGCAAGCGCACCGCCCATTACGGAAAGCTCCTTTTCAATCAGGAAACCGCAAACGGCGGGCAGATAATGCGCAACGCCCTCGGTTGAAGCATGTGCTCTGTGAACCGTTCCGAAAGCATCGGACACAAAAACATCCGCAAGGGATGCAAGTGCCTTTGCAAACTCCGGATCGTTCTTCTCTTCCTCTTTGCTGAAGCGAAGGTTTTCAAGCAGGAGAACTTCGCCCTCGCCGAGTTGCTCAGCCTTTGTTTTCGCATCCTCGCCCACTGAATCGGATGCGAATGCAACTTTAACATTCGGAAGAAGCTCCGCAAGACGCTTTGCAACAGGTGCAAGTGACATTTCGGGAACAACTTTTCCCTTCGGCCTGCCCAGATGCGAGCAAAGGATAGTTTTTGCACCGTTTTCAACAAGATATTTAATCGTCGGCAGTGCGCCGAGAATCCTGCTTTCATCGCTGATATTAAGGTTTTCATCAAGGGGAACGTTGAAATCAACGCGAACGAGTACGCGCTTGCCCTTTACGGGAACATCGGTGACGGACAGTTTAGCCATTTTCAGCCTCCTGAGTGATTATTGTTGTTTCTTCGTGCGGAACAAAAGCCCCGCACGGACCGATTATGTGTTATTCCGTTTTAAATTATAACACTCAATTAAAAAAACTTCAACCGCAAAACATGCGGAAAAAGCATCTTGGAGGGCGAAATCGGGTTCAACACCGTGAATATGCCGTGAGTGCGGCTGATTTTTCGACAAAATATGAACTTATTTTTCTGACTTTGAAATTAATTCTTATGCAAGCCAAAACAAAGCTGCCGCGGGAAAACCCTGCGGCAGCTTTAACGCTTGTTTCAAAGATAAATCTGTGAACACAGCTTTATGTTTGTCACATTCGGCAAACATCAGGCTTCAACCTCAAAATCTGTTGACAGAATGCGGTTGAGCCACGGAAAGGTAAATACGTTTGAAGTATTTTTTATTCGTTGTCGTCAGAAGCAACGAACTTGCCGAGAAGAGATGCAAGAGAAGTCGTTGCGGACTCAACGGGAGGAAGCTCGTAATCGGGTTCCTCACGGCGGCGGCGTTCTGCACGACGCTCATCGCGTTCACGGCGGCGTTCTTCGCGTGCTGCTGCCTGCTCGCGGCGGTTCTGCTCTTCCTGCTGACGCTTTTCGTTGCGTTCTGCATTGCGCTCTGCGCGCTCACGCTCACGCTGTTCGCGCTCTTCGGCCATGATGCGCTCTGCTTCCTCGGGATTCTCTTCGATGAGAGCTTCCCTGCGGCTGAGACTGATGCGACGCTTTGAAGTGTCAACTTCGACTACCTTGCAGCGCACACGGTCACCGACCGCGAGTTCATCCTCAACCTTTGCAACGCGCTTGATGCCAACCTGGGAAATGTGGATGAGACCGTCGATCGTGGGTTCAAGCGATACGAATGCGCCGAACGGAACAATGCGAACGACCTTGCCCTCGACGAATGAACCGACGGGGTATCTTTCGTCTGCGGTTGCCCAGGGCTTGGGCTGAAGCTCTTTGTAGCCGAGGGAAATCTTTTTGTTTTCCTTGTCGACTTCGCGGATGACAACTTCGATCTTCTGATTTACGGTGAAGAGCTCAGCGGGGGACTTGATTCTGCCCCAAGCGCACTGCGTAACATGCAGCAGACCGTCAACGCCGCCGATGTCAACAAACACACCGAAATCAACGATCCTGCGGACCGTGCCCATGACCTTCATGCCGGGAGTGAGGCTGTCCCAAACCGCTTCCTTTGCGGCTTCTGCTTCGGCAAGGAGAACTGCCTTTGCGGAGCCGATGATGCGCCTGCGCTTTGCGTCAACCTCAAGCACTTTAATCTTCATGGGTTTGCCGACAAATTCTTTAAGGTCGGCAACGTATTTGGTGGAAACCTGAGAAGCGGGAACGAATGCGCTTGCACCGTTGGCGAGTGAAACAATGACGCCGCCCTTGATTGCTTCTTTGCAGGTACCTTCAAGAACCTTTCCTTCGGATTCGGCGCTGGCGGTGAATTCTTCCCACGCCTTCTGGCTCTCGACGTTTTTACGGGAGAGCAGTACATTGCCTTCGCCGTCATTTACTTTGAGAACTTCAACTTCGATGGGATCGCCCACTTTGTACTGGGATGCGGGATCCAGATCGGGATCGTTGGAGAACTCGGAGCGAGGAATATATCCGTCGGACTTGTATCCGATGCTGACACTGATTTCGCCGTCAACAATCTGAATGACGGTGCCCGTCAGAACCTGACCGCCGTGAATTCGGACGATGGTCTTGTTGATCGCCTCTTCGTCAAATACGGCATTTTCCTCGATGTTTGCTGCGTTTGCAGCTGCGTTTTCGGTTGCGGCTTCGCAATTTACATTAGCCTTATCCTGTTCGCTCATTGTGTTGATAACCTCCCTGATAATCGAATCCGGTGTCGATGCACCGGCAACTACGCCTACCATTATATCATTATTTTTAAATATATCAAGAGAAATTTCGCATTCTTTTGCGGCATTGAGGGTATTTCTGCAATTTTTTTCACAAATTTTTCTGAGTTTTTGGGTATTGGAGCTGTGTTTGTCACCTAAAACAAGCATAACATCGCATTTCTTGCTTAATTCCTCTGCCTCCCGCTGCCGTTCGAAGGTTGTGCTGCATATGCTGTTGAACACGCGAATGCGGGGATATTCTCGTTCGATAACGCGCTGCATTGCAGCAAATGTTTCGGAATCAAACGTTGTTTGAACCACAAGGCAGCCGCTCCTGCCTTCAAGCTTTCGAAGCTCCTCCTCACCGCGGATAAAAATCGCCGAATTGCCGCAATGCCCGTTTATACCTATGGTTTCCGGGTGTTCAGGATTGCCTACAATAAAGACCTGCTCACCGCGCTCGTACGCAGCCGAAACAATTCTGTGAATATTCGAAACAAAGGGGCATGTTGCATCTATGAAATTAATGCCTCTTGTTTCAAGCTCTTCATAAATCTTTTTCGGCACTCCGTGGGAGCGAATGATAACGTAATCCCCGCATTGCGCTTCGTTGAGTGCCTCTATCGGCGCAATGCCGGCCTCGCGCAGCCGGTTCACAACATCCCGATTGTGTATCAGTTCGCCAAAGGTGAAAACCTTTGCCGCACTGCCGGATTCGGCAACCTTGGCCGCAGTCTGCTCCGTCAGTTCCACCGCACGGCGCACTCCGAAGCAAAACCCTGCACTTTTTGCAAGAATGATTTTCAATTTCGGTAATCTCCGATTTCTTTATTATTTCGGCTTTCAGTCCCTTGCGGTGCGTTTTTTGCCCTCTGTTTCGCTCCGCATGAGCAGACTCAGTTTTTCCATTTCGTTCTGCATCCTGTTTGTTATTGCATCATTCAGCATTCGCCTGTCGCAATGCTCGGCGATCTCTCCCGGAAGAATGACGTCGCCGACATACAGAAGCGACCGTCCCGACCTGCTTTTTTTCGGATTGATATATACAGGAACGATCGGTGCGCCGGATTTTGCGGCAATAAACGCCGTGCCCTTTTCAAATTCATCCATGCCGTCCGTTGCCGAACGCCTGCCCTCCGGAAATATTCCGAATGCTTTGCCGTCACGCAGGAGCTTCAGCGACTGCCGAATGGATTTCATATCCGCCGTTTTTCGATTTACCGGAAAAACGAAGAGTGACTTAAAAAAAACTCGCCCCACAGGGTTGTCGAAAAGCTCTTTTTTTGCCATGAAATGAATGATTCGCGGTGAACTGACTACCAAAAGCAGCGGATCGTACAACGCTCTGTGGTTCGCAATAAAAATAACGCCGCCCTTAATCCTCAGGTTTTTCTTATTGCCGAATACTTTCGGTCTGTAAATCAGCCAGAGCAGCCATTTAAAAAATATGTATGCGATTATATAAAGCATTCTCAACCTCCGAAAAAAAGCTGCTCAGCATTATCCGATATGCGCCAGCACTGCCGCAACCGCACTTTCAACATTCATTTCGCTTGTGTCGATAACGACTGCATCATCCGCCGGGCGGAGCGGCGCAGCCTCCCGCGTTGAATCCCTTTCATCCCTGCGTTTTATTTCACAAAGAATGTCGTCAAAGTTCCTGCCGTTCAGCTTTCCCGCCGCCGCGTATTCCGTATAGCGGCGCGCTGCGCGAACTTCCGGCTCGGCAGTAACAAAAAACTTATGCGTTGCATCGGGCAGAACATAGGAACATATATCGCGCCCGTCCATAACGACATTGCGAACCCTTGCAAGCGCACGCTGCAATTCCACAAGCTTTTTGCGAACCTCCGGAATCGTGCTTATAACCGAGGCATAATGTGAAACTTCCTCCGTGCGGATGAGCCCGGAAACATCTTCCCCATCCAGAAGAACATGCTGAACGCCGTCAATGTATTCAATGGAAACATTTGTGCCGTCGAGCATCGGAACTACGCGGCGCACGTCGGCAGGGTCAATCCCCATGCGCATTGCCTTGAGTCCGATAGCTCTGTACATTGCGCCCGTGTCAACATAAGTTATTGAAAGTCTTTTTGAGATTTCTTTTGCAATTGTGCTCTTCCCCGCGCCCGCGGGCCCGTCTATCGCAATGCTGATGTTTCCCGTATTTTCCGAATTTGCAAATTCACTTCGTTCCGCAGTCATATATTTTTCTCCGTTTTCAGTGTTTTTAAAGCAATGTTTTGCGTTGGATATGTTTAAAGAGCTTCCGCCGCCGCTCTGCCCGCCGCACAGCCGGTTGACCATGCAATCTGAAGATTGAATCCGCCCGTACAGGCATCAACATCGATGACTTCCCCTGCAAAATACAGCCCGGGCACAATTCGCGACTCCATTGTTGACGGATTAATCTCTTTAATCAGCACACCGCCGCGCGTGATTATCGCTTCTTCAACGGGACGTGCCGCGCGCACCGTCAGCGGCAGGCATTTGAGGGTTCGAACAATTGCCCCCCGCTGTTCACGAGTCAGGTTATCCACCGTGATTTCGGCATCAACACCCGCAACATGCAAAACCGCATCGATAAGCCTTTGCGGAAGCAGATCGCACATTGCATTCTGCACCTGTTTATGCTTGTATTTTTCAAAATCCCGCAGAATGCGGAGATCAAGCTGCTCTGCTGTCAATCCGGGCTTAAGGTCAATTTCAAGCAATGCACCGTTGGGCGAATCCGCAAGATAGCTGCTTGCGCTGAGCACAAGCGGGCCCGAAACACCGAAATGAGTGAACAGCATCTCCCCGAGTTCTTCATAAACGGGCTTGCGCTTTTTTTGTTTCTTCTCGATTTTTGCCGTATTCTCCGCCGCAGAGCAGGCATATCCGCCTTTCTCGGCATTTCCGGATTCATTTGCGGAATATTTCCCGGGAAATGGCTCGCCGGATTTTGTTTTTTTACTCTTTTCGGGTGCATATGCGCGCAGAACAACATTTTTGAGCGAAAGCCCCATCAAATCGCCCGCCCATGCCTCGTTCGCAACAAGCGGTATGAGCGACGGCTTCGGTGCGGCGACGGTGTGACCGAGACTCTCTGCAAAGCTGTAGCCGTCCCCGGTTGAACCCGTCGAAGGATAGCTTGCACCGCCCGTTGCAATGATTACTTTATCGTAATATTTTTTCTGCCCGTTTTCAAAGCAGAGCCGAAACCCTCCGTCCTCCGTCTTTGAAACGCTTGATACCCGTGAATTAAGCACAATGTTCGCTCCGCATCTCACCGCATTGGTCTGCAATGCGCGAATAACATCGCTTGACTTATCGCTTTCGGGAAAATACCTTCCGCCGCGTTCAAGTTTCGTGCGAACGCCGCAGGAGTTTATCAGTTCAATTATGTCGTCGTTAAAAAATCCGTCAAACGCGCTGTAAAGGAACCTGCCGTTATGCGGCACGTTTTTCAGAAATGCATCGATATCGGCAGAATTGGTGATGTTGCACCTGCCCTTTCCCGTAAGAAAGAGTTTTTTGCCCGTTTTTTCGTTTCTGTCGATAATATCGACTCTTGCGCCGCCTTTTGCCGCAAATGCGCCCGCAATAAGCCCTGCCGCGCCCGCTCCGATAACTCCGATTTTCATAATCCGCCCTCTTTATCCCGCATATTAAACCATGGGTTCACTTTTAAACCTGCAAAAAATTGCCGTTTAATAAGTTCTTTCCGCAAATGCCGCGATCTGCTCAAGCCGTTCGTAATCCGTTATATCGTACTTTAGCGGGGTCACGGCGATGAATCCGTCACGAACGAATTTTTCATCCGTCGTGTCATGCTCGGCGCAGCTTGTCAGCTTGTTGCTCGGAGTTTTGTAGCCGATGCTTCCGTTTTCGTCCTTTATTTCGATATAGGCAATCGGATATATCTGCTCTGCAAGATACCCGACCCGTATTCCGCGATATTCATTCGCAGGCAGATAGGGATAGTTCACGTTCAAAAGCCTGTGGCTTTCCGTTAAGCAGCCAAGGAACAGGTCAATATTGCTGCAAAAGTGAACCGCCGCATCATCAAAATAGTCCGTTCCGAGCGTATCTCTTGAAACCGCAACGGCGCGGTAACCGAGCATTGCCGCCTCCTCCGCAGCGGAAACTGTGCCGGAATACAGCACATCCGTGCCAAGGTTCGGAGCCTGATTGATGCCGGAAATCACAATATCCGGCTCAGCGGAAAGGTTGCCGAGTGCAACGCGCACACAATCCGCGGGTGTGCCGTCAACCCAAAATGCGGTTACGGGTTTCAATTCCCGTTCGGAGTTTTTCGCATCATCGTCAAATACCGTAACCTTTTCCGCATGCAGCAGTCTTCTCAAAGTCAACCCGTGCCCGACCGCACTCTGATTTTCCTTCGGTGCGCAAACGAACACATCATGCTCTTTGCGCAGTTCCCGAACCAGCGCGGCAATGCCGGGCGCGGTATATCCGTCATCATTAACAACAAGAATATTCATACTTTTTATCTTTCACACATGTTTTCAGCCGAAGACGCATTATTTCTTCATTATATCTCTTAAGATATCGCGCAAATCCGGATCAACCGGCAAAGAGAATGTTTCCTCGCCGCTCTCCTCATCCTGATGAATCGTGAGCGGCGTCCCTTCGCCGATATCGTACATCTCGCCTTCATCGTCCGCCTCCTCGGGGATATCCCTGCCTTCAATAGAATAAATGCTTCGCATCAGCGATGCCGCGCTGCTGTATTCTTCCGGAAATTCCGACTCGACCGATTTTGTGTGTTTGCCGTTCTCGTTCTTCATCGATTTTTCGGATTCTTCCGATGTTTTGATTTGCTCATCACAGTCATCCGCAGGATCTGCCGTTTCGGGTTTGTCTTCTGCTTCACCCTCCGCACCTGTGTGACTCTCCGGCTCTCCGTTTTCCGTTACGGAGCAGACGGCCTGCTCTTTCGGTTCATCCGTTGTTTCGGGATTTGAATCTTCCGTTTCTTTATGCAGTTCCGTGTTTTCCTGTCCGCAAACATCCGCATCCGGCGCTTCCGAATCCGACACCGCTTCCGCATTATCGCAGGAGCAGCATGTTTTTTCGCGGCCGCACGGAGGCATTGCTTCCGCACCGCCGATGCCCCTTATGCTCTCTGTGCCTTGCTTCGCTTCGTTCAAATCCATTTCGTTCGAATCCGCTGCGTCCGGATTTGTTTCGCTCAGTGAAGTTTCATCGGCATCATCCGCGCATTCACCGCTGTTCTCGGGCTCTGCCGCGGCGGGTGCGTATTTTTCCGCATATCGTGCTTCAACCGCCGTTTCGAAATTCAATTCGGCAAGGGATTCCATTATCTGAGCATATTTCCGTGCCTGTTCAAGCGCAAGCCTTGCCTTTTCGTTCAATGAAAAGTTCAGCTCGTCCACCTGCGCCTGTTTTTCATCAACCGCCGCCTGTGCTTCGTCCATCATCGTTTCGGCATCGGCTTTTGCGCCTGCGATCAACTCCGTTGCCTCGTCAAGGGCGGTGTCCGTAACCTGCTGTGCATCCTTCTGTGCGGCATCGCGAATGCCGGCGGCATCCCGTTTTGCATCCGCAATCAGCTGAGCCGCTTCTTTTTTTGCGCTTTCAAGTGCCGCCTGCGCTTTGTTCAGAATATCCGTTTTGCGCTGCTTCGCTTCGGCATCGATTCTGTCCGCATTTGCATTTGCTTCTTTTAATATGCGTTCACGCGTGTTATGCGCTTCGGTAAGAGCGTTCACAATTGCTTCCTGACGCAGCCTGAAATCGTCCAAGCGGCGTTTGGCGTTGCTCAAATCGAGCTGTGCGCCGTTCAATTCGTTTCTGAACCTGTCGCGTTCGCCGACGGTTTTTGCAAGCTCGCTTTTAACGTTTTCAATTTCAACCCCCGCCGCCGCAAGCTGTGCGCGCAGCGCATCGTTTTCCTGCGCAAGTTGGGTGAGCTGCTGCTCCATCGCCTTTGTTTTTTTGCTCATCATTGTGTAGCCCTCCGTTATTATTTCTGTCTCCGTTCGCTTCCGAACGGATAAAACAGCGCAACTCAGCTGAAAAGTCCTTAGAATCCTTTCAAATGAATGAAGTCTGCCCGTTTGAATCCTGCGGCGGAGCATAGCCCATGTGCGAATACCCCGCCGGAAGCAATACCCGCCCGCGCGGCGTACGCGCAATGAAACCGAGCCTCAGCAGATACGGTTCGTAAACATCTTCAATCGTGGAAGCATCTTCACCGGTTGCCGCCGCAATTGTATCCAATCCGACAGGTCTTCCGCCGAATTTCACAATCATTGCCGTCAGCATGTTTCTGTCAACGGCGTCAAGCCCGAGTTCGTCTATCGCAAGCATATCAAGCCCGTTTTTTGCCGTTTCAAGGTCAATAATACCGTTTGCGCGAACCTGTGCAAAGTCGCGGACACGCCGCAAAAGCCTGTTTGCGATTCGCGGAGTTCCTCTTGAACGCGATGCAATTTCAAGTGCGCCGTCCTCCGTTATTTCAATATCGAGTATGCCCGCGCTGCGAACAACGATTTCTTTCAAATCCTCAGGCGTGTAAAGCTCAAGCTGTTCCTTTATTCCGAATCTGTCGCGAAGCGGCGCGGTCAAAAGCCCCATTCGCGTTGTTGCACCCACAAGGGTGAATTTCGGCAGTTCAAGCCGCAGCGACCTGGCGGACGGTCCCTTGCCGATAATTATGTCGTATGCAAAATCCTCCATTGCGGGGTAAAGAATCTCCTCAACGTTTGCATTCAATCGGTGAATCTCGTCAATAAAAAGCACATCGCCTTCGGCAAGGTTTGAAAGCAATGCCGCAAGATCCCCCGCATGAGTTATTGCGGGGCCGCTCGTGATGCGCAGATTGCCGCCCATCTCGTTTGCGATTATTGCCGCAAGCGTCGTTTTTCCAAGACCCGGCGGGCCGTAAAGCAGGGTGTGATCCAACGCCTCTCCGCGCAGTTTTGCGGCATGGATATAAACTCCGATATGTTCCTTAACGTTGCCCTGCCCGATGTATTCCGCAAGAAAACGCGGGCGCAGACTGAATTCGCAGTTTTCATCCTCCGCAAGCATTGATGAAGTTATGAGCCTGTCGTCATCCATTTAAATCCCGTCACTCCGTTAAATCCGACTTCCGCAAAAGCATCCGTCAAATCTTTTTGTGTTCCGCAGCGGACCCGCTTTTTCGGTGAATCTTCCGCTTCGGCGTGAAAAATTTATTTAGTCGTTGCACGCAATGCCTGCATTATCATATCCTCAACGCGATCGCAATCCGGGACGGATGCCACCGCCCTGCCCGCACTTGCACCGTCATAACCGAGCGCAACCAATGCTGCAACCGCTTCGGCACGCATTCCGTTATCCTGCGCCGTGTTTGCGGCACCCCCTGCGGAAGCAGCCGCCGTTTCCGCCGCATCGACCTTTTCTTTCAGTTCAAGAATCACACGCGCCGCCGTTTTTTTGCCCATGCCGACAACTCCGTCAAAAGCAGCCGTGTTATCGGTCAGCACCGCAAGCGCAACATCCGACGGAGTCAGCACCGACAGCACCGCAAGTGCAACCTTCGGACCGATTCGCGAAACGCTTATGAGCTTTCGGAACATTGCCCGTTCCTCTGCATCAAAAAAACCGTACAGCGCGACGCTGTCCTGCGAAAGATGAAAATGCACAAACAGCTTTGCGGTTTTGCCCTCGCACAGTCTTTTCAGCGTCATTTTGCTGCAAACAAGCTCATACCCGACACCCGCCGCCTCGATAACGACTCTGTCGGCATAAATTTCTTCTACGTTTCCCTTTATATGTGCGTACATATTTTGCTCCCTGCAAAAAACGTCAGTTATTTGATGCGGAATTGTTCAACCATCGGTCCGAGCGCGTTCGCATGGCAGAGTGCCGCGCCGAGCGCATCGGCGGCATCATCGGGCTTCGGTATCTTTTGCAGTTTTAAAAGAAGCTTGACCATTGTCTGCATTTGCAGCTTGTCCGCATGGCCGTCCCCGGTGACGCTTTGCTTAATCTGCATCGGGGTATATTCATAGAGCGGGAGTCCCGCCTGCTGGGCGGCCGTTATTGCAACGCCCCTTGCCGCCGCAACCTGCAATGCCGTTGTTGTGTTGCGATAGAAAAAAAGCTCCTCAAACGCAACATGATCGGGGCGATAACGTTCAAGCAGGAGTTTTGTGCCCGCATAGAGCCGCTCCAACCTCTCGGGAAAGGTCATTTTCGGAGTTGTTTCAACAACCCCGTAATCAATAACGCGAATCTTGCCGCGTTCGGCTTCAACCGCACCGTAACCGAGTATCGCATACCCGGGATCAATGCCCAAAATAATCATTAACCGTCACCCGAAATATCTGTTGTTCCCGAGGAAACCGTTTATATAAGCCCTCTTTCCGCACAGTACTGCCTTTCCATTATAATAATACCACTTTTCCGCAAAAACCACAATACCCGCATGTGCGGAAATACGCACGGGTGAAACAAATCCGCAGTTTACTTCCCGTTCTTTCGGGAGTATAATTATTTCTGCCGAAACAGGCATGGGGTTTATGTCCCGTTTCCGAAACGGATTTTCTGTTTTCGACAGATATTATTCAACATTGAGGTGTTTCCGCAATGGATAAAGATATTCTTAAAGCTGCCGTCGTACTTCGGCATCGGCTTCACCGCTGCGCGGAGCTTTCCGGGCAGGAAAAACAAACAAAAGCAATGCTCATTGATTTTCTCCGCACGCACACGTCGCTTGAGCTGCATGATATGGGTGCATGGTTCTATGCCGTGTACAAGGCTCCTTTGAATGTCCGAACAGAGTCCGCCCCGACGCGCCGAATTGCATTCCGTGCGGATTTTGACGCGCTTCCGATCGAGGATGACCCCGCGCTCCCCTATGCTTCCGAAAACCGCGGTGTTGCGCATAAATGCGGACACGACGGCCACAGCGCCGCGCTTTGCGCACTTGCGGCGGAAATTGACCGCCATGGCTGCCGCAGCGATATTCTCTTTCTTTTCCAACATGCGGAGGAAACAGGCTGCGGTGCTCCCGTCTGCCAAAAGATGATAACGGATGAAAAACCGGACATTATTTTCGGCTGGCACAATATGCCGGGATTTCCCGCAGGCTCGGTCGCGGTGCACGACGGCACGGCAGCATTTGCCTCGCGCGGGCTTGTGCTGAGCTTTTTCGGAAAAAGCTCACACGCTTCCCAACCCGAAAACGGGCATAATCCCGCCCGTGCAATATCAAAGCTGATAATTGATATTCCCGAACTGACAGCAAGGGAGGATCATCGCGGCATTGTTATGGCAACGGTCGTTTGCGTGCGCATAGGCGAGGAAGCTTTCGGCACGAATGCGGGCTTCGGGCAGCTTATGCTGACAATACGCGCCGAATTTGAATCCGAGCTGGATGCGCTGGATGCCGAAATCTGCGCGCGGGCCCGCGCATATGCACGGCAGGATGGCGTAACCAATGTTGAAGTTCAATATCGCGACTCCTTTCCCGAAACGCGCAACACGCCCGATGCCGTTGCCGCCGTCCGCAAAGCGCGGCTTGAATGCGGACTTCCGGAAGCACACTGGGATGAGCCGTTCAGAAGTTCCGAAGATTTCGGCTGCTACACAAAGCTCACAAGCGGCGCATTGTTCTATATCGGATGCGGCACCCGTCATGCAAAGCTCCATACCCGCGAATATGATTTTAACGATGAAATAATCGAGCCCGCCGTTGACATGATGTTCCGATTGGCTCAGGACGCATAAAACACCACGGGTTTAAAACTGTTCGGGATTCAATTATAAAAAACAAACAACCGGCGGCTCCGCAGTTTGGATACCGCCGGTTGTTTTTGATTATCAGGTCAATACGGTTATTCGGCAGTTAAGCCGCCGCATCTTCCCCGTTTTTATTCGTCTATCTGACGGATTACGTCAATGACCGTGTTGTCGCGATACATTGCAACGCCGACAATTCGTTCCTTGCAGCGAATCGGTTCCGGAACACCGACAAGCTCCTCCGCCTTTTTTTGCAGGGCATGAATATCAAACACATGAAGGCCGAATTTTTCCAGTTTCTCCTTCAAATCCGGGCGATTCGGGTTCACTGCAATGCCCCTGTCCGTAACGAGGACATCAATAACGCTGCCCGGAGTGACGACCGTGCCGACATGTTCAACAACCGTCGGAATTCTGCCGCGCACAAGGGGCGCAACAATAACAGCAAGGCTCGCGCTCTCCGCCGTGTCGGGATGCCCTCCGATCGCCCCGCGAATCACGCCGTCGGAACCTGTGAGAACATTCACGTTGAAATCAGTGTCAATTTCAAGCGCGGAAAGAATAACAAAATCCAGCTGTTCCGCTGCCGTTGCAACCAGATGGCTTGCATAATACGTTGCGCTTATCTGATGATGAAAATGGTTGTTCTTCAGCGATTTTGCCGCGTCAAGGTCAAACGACTGAACATCAAGAATGCGATCTATCAGCCCTTCTTCATGCATTGCCGTGATCTGCCCCGTGATTCCGCCGAGAGCAAAACGGCAGCGAATGCCCTTATCCAACATTTTTTGGCGGATGAATCGCGCCGTTGCAAGCGATGCACCGCCGGAACCCATCTGCATTGAAAAGCCGTCGTAAAGATAACCCGCCGCTTCAACAACATTTGCAGCCGTTTTTGCGATCAGCAGCTCCTTAGGATCCTTTGTGTACCGCGTTGCGCCGCTCATGATGCCCTTGGGATCGCCGATATCGTCAACACGAACAACGTAATCAACATCGTGTTCCGGAATTGCCCACGGTGCATTGGGATAGGAAACGATGTTGTTTGTTATTATAATAACCTTATCCGCAAACTCCGCATCCGTTCTTGCATAACCCAACGACCCGCATGAAATGCCGTCGTCATCATCCCTGCTGTACCCGTTTGCGTTGCCGTAGGGATCGCACGAGGGCGCACCCAAAAAAGCAACATCAATGTGCAGCTCACCCGAACGGATTGCGGATGCCCTTCCGCCATGGGAACGGAAAACAACCGGAAAATCCATCAACCCGCGTGAAATCTGCTCCGCAAGTTCTCCGCGCAGACCTGAAGTTTCAATGTGGGTGATAAGTCCGGAGCGGATGTGTTCAATCAGCGGCGCATGAACAGCCGAAAGCGACGACGCCGCAAGCGTCAGGTTTTTGAACCCCATCTCCGCAAGTTTATCAAGAACATTGTTAATGATATGGTCACCGTTGCGGAAATGGTGATGAAAACTTATCGTCATCCCGTCGCGAAGTCCGGATTTTTTTATTGCCTCCTCAAGGGAAGGAACTATCTTGTTGCAATCACTGCAGCGCTGCTGAAAAGTTTCGGTATTTTTGCTGCGTGCGCCGTTGAAACTTCCGTTGTTCGCAATTTCGTTTATATGCGGAATTTTGTTGATATCAAAGCTCATTTCTGTCAATCCTCCACTTCATCGATTCTGCGTCCCGCCTCATACAGGTCAAGCAGCCGCTGAGCGCGAATGACAACGGGTTTGTCTATCATCTTACCCTTAAGGCTTGCAACGCCGCTGCCGCGTGCGTTCGCCTCCGCAATCGCATCCATTATTGCGCGCGCCTTGTTAAGATCCTTTTCGCTCGGCATAAAGACCTTGTGCAGCGGCTCAATCTGGCGCGGGTTGATAATGGATTTGCCGTCAAATCCCAGTTTTTTGATTATCGTTGCTTCCGCAACGAAGCCTTCTTCGTTGTTCACGTCGGAATAAACCGTGTCCAGCGCGGCAATGCCCGCTGCCCTTGCCGCATTGAGTATCATGCTGCGGGCAAAAAGCAGCTCAATGCCGTCCGAACGGGTGGTTTTAAGGTCGGTGACATAATCCTCCGCACCGAGGGCGATTCCGATAAGGCGATCGCTCGCTTTTGCAATTGCCGCCGCATTCAGCACGCCGTTTGCAGACTCAATAGCCGCCATCATGCCCGTCGTGCCGACGGGAATGCCCGCTTCCTTTTCAATGCGCTCAATCTCGCGTTCGCAGTCGATAACATCCTGTGCGCTGTCCGTCTTCGGCAGGCGAACGACCTGCACACCGGCGCGGACAACGGCCTCAAGGTCCGCAACCCCGAGTCCGCTTGAAAGGTCATTGATGCGGACAACCGTTTCCTTGCTTCCGAAGTCCAACGTTTTCAACGCATTGTAAACAAGCAGCCTTGCCGCATCCTTTTCGGTGTAGGCAACGGAATCCTCAAGGTCAAACATGATGCTGTCCGCACCGTAAATATTCGCATCACGTATCATGCCGGGGTTGTTGCCCGGAATGAACATCATGCTTCTTCTTAAACGATCTTTAATGTACATTTTCTTATATCCGCTTTTGCGGCGGCTTTATTCCGCATCAAAATATTAAATGTTTCGATACTCTGTTCCGCAAAAGCATCCTTCCTCCCAAGGATAAATCCGTTTAAACTTCCCAGCGGTAATCGCTGCGCTGAGCCGCACGGTAAATTGCGGCAACGGTGCGGGCGCGAACGGTGCAATCCAACGCACCTTTATCCACCGCCTCCACTTTTGCATTTTGAACATCGTATTCCTGAAGCGTGTCAAGAATAACTTTGCGTATCTGTTTGCCGAACTGCTGCATAACGCTGCTCGTGAGCTCAAGCTCGATTCCGCCCTCTGTGCGCGGCTCAAGCATTATCATTATGTCACTGGATTCCATCGTTCCGGCGGTGCTGTTAGTTTTAAGTTCCATTGTTTGTGATTGCCTCCCTGCGAATTCATTTTCGACAGTTTTCAAATCTTTTTTCATCGCGGGGCGGGCTGATATTTTCGGCCTGCCCCGATTAATATCCGAATTTTATTCGTAAAAACTTTCTCAGGCTGCTCAGGCAAGAGTCCTTTCAAGGTTTTCTCGGATGGCAGCAATAAACTTCGCGCTCGTGACGGCCTTCACGGAAGCGGGGTCATCCACAAGCCCGACAAGGTCCTTTGTCATGATTCCGCTGTTAAGCGTTTCAACGCAGGCTGCTTCAAGCTTGTCCGCGAAAGTTTGCAGCTCTGTAATGCCGTCAAGCTGTCCGCGTTTTCTGAGCGCACCCGTCCATGCATAAATGGTTGCCATCGGGTTTGTTGAAGTTTCTTCGCCCTTAAGGTGACGGTAATAGTGCTTTGTGACTGTTCCGTGCGCTGCTTCGTATTCGGTTGTGCCGTCCGGAGAAACAAGAACGGAAGTCATCATTGCAAGCGAACCGAATGCGGTCGATACCATGTCGCTCATAACATCGCCGTCATAGTTTTTGCACGCCCAGATGAATCCGCCTTCGCTGCGGATAACGCGGGCAACGGCATCATCAATCAGCGTGTAGAAATATGTCAGTCCGAGTTTTTCAAATTCGGCGCGATAATTGTTCTCGAATTCTTCTTCAAACACGCGTTTGAACTCGCCGTCGTAAATCTTTGCAATCGTGTCCTTGGTTGAGAACCACAAATCCTGTTTTGTGTCAATTGCATATTTAAAGCAAGCCTTTGCAAACGAGCGGATGCTCTTTTCCTTGTTGTGCGCACCCTGCCACACCGCCGGACCGTCAACCTTTTGCACGGTGAGCGTTTTGGTGTCTCCGCTTTCGCCGACAAAAGTCATTGTGCAGGTGCCGGGTTCGGTCGTATACATGTCAACGCTTTTATAAACATCACCGTAGGCATGACGGGCAATGGTAATGGGCTTTTTCCAGTTTTTGACAACGGGATGAATGGAATCGATGAGTATCGGTGCGCGGAAAACCGTTCCGTCAAGAATTGAACGAATTGTTCCGTTCGGGCTTTTCCACATTTCGGTAAGCTGCGGATACTCCTTCATGCGCTGTGCGTTCGGGGTTATTGTTGCGCATTTGACTGCAACGCCGTATTTGCGGGTTGCGTTCGCAGCATCAACGGTCACTTTGTCCTGAGTTTCGTTGCGGTGCAGCAGGCCAAGATCGTAATACTCCGTTTTAAGGTCAATAAAAGGCAGAATCAGCTCGTCTTTTATCATGCCCCAAAGCACACGCGTCATTTCGTCCCCGTCCATTTCGACTATCGGGGTTGTCATCTTAATCTTTTCCATCGGTATTTCCTTCCATGTTCAAATTTGTATTAATATTGTTCGGAAGCGGTGCGTTTCCGGAATCGTTCACGGAAACGCCCGCCGGTTGCTTTCGGTTCTTATCCCGCTCTTCGCTTATTCCGCTCTTGCCGCATAATAGTTCATCAGGCATCCGTCAAGGATAATTTCCTTTTCATCCGGAGTAAGCCCCCTGAGGTGAAGCATAATATCGCACACATCACCGTTCTGCCTTATGACTTTTGCGGGAATGTTTTCTGTGCCGTTTTCAACCGCCGCGCGGATACCGGGCACGAAAACGCAGTCGCCGGGTTCATAGTTGAATTCAGTTCCGTTGTCAATGGTAAACGGCAAAATGCCCCAGTTGATGCAGTTGCTGCGGTAGCGTTTCGTTGCATATTCATAGCAGATATTTGCGAAACCTCCCAAAACCTTTTGACAAGAAGCCGCCTGTTCGCGTGCGGAACCGTCACCGGGTTTGTTTGCAAACACGCATGAGCCGAACTGAGTATTGTTCGCAAGCTCTGCACCGTTGCCGACACGGTTCAGCGTTTCGACAATTTCCGCCGGCACTGCACCGCTGCGGCGTTCGCCTTCAAGTTTTGCAATCTCTTTCGCTCTGCCGACATATGCCGGTTCACGTCTTGACAGGGTAAATTCCGCAAGGCGCAGAGGGTTGCTGCGATAGGAGGACGTTTCACCGGAGGGAATCAGCTCATCCGTTGTTGTTACCGGATCATGGATAACGGCAGCAAGCTTTACAAGCAGGTTCTCGGTCAGTGCATACATTTTGGGCCAGTCCGTAATGTTGGGACCCATCACAAGCTCAACCGACGGATCCGCTTTGCCGAAGCCGTAATAAATCCTTCTGTCGTATGCCGAAGAATCAAATTCATATTCCGGTGCGGTGCATTCGTATTCAATATCCGTCGCCGCGGTAATCTTTCCTCCGTTCAGCGCGGTTGCGGCAATGGAACGTGCATCCATCAGGCAAACGCCCGCAAACTGACCCTCGCCGGGTTTTGATCCCTCCCTGTTGGGGAAGTTGCGCGTTGTGTGGCGCAGTGAAAGGCCGTTGTTGGCGGGAACATCACCCGCACCGAAACACGGACCGCAGAAGCTGGGCTTGATTATTGCACCGGCGGAAAGCAAGTCGCCTGTCGCGCCGTGTTTTGTGAGCGCAAGCGAAACGGGAATGCTTGTCGGGTAAACATCCAACGCAAATTCGCCGTTCCCCGTGCTTCCGCCGCGCATTATATCCGCAGCTTCGGCGATATTGTCAAACAAACCGCCGGAACAGCCGGCAATAACGCCCTGATCGGCCCAAACGCCGCCGTCGTGAATCTTGTCAACAAGTTTCACATTCGCCTTCGGGAAGCGTTTTTGCGCATCCTGCTCGACTTTTTTAAGGAGCTCTTCCGCATTCTGCAGGAATTCATGAATTGTGTATGCGTTGGAAGGATGGAACGGCAGGGCGATCATCGCCTCCTGCTTGCCGAGGTCAATTGTAATCATCCTGTCGTAATATGCGATCGCACCCGGATGCAGCTTTTTGTAAGCCTCGGGACGTTTATGAGCTGTATAGAATTTTTGAGTTTCTTCATCCGTTTCCCAAATTGAGGAAAGGCATGTTGTTTCCGTTGTCATAACATCGATGCCGTTTCTGAAATCGATGGGAAGGTTGGCAATGCCGGGGCCGACGAATTCAAGCACACGGTTGTTTACGAAACCGCTTTCAAACGTTGCTTTAACAAGGGAGAGCGCAACATCATGCGGTCCGATGCCGCGGCGGGGTTTTCCCGTCAGGTACACAAGCACAACCTCGGGCATGGGCGCGTCCCAAGTGTTTTTAAGAAGCTGCTTTGCAAGCTCCGGTCCGCCCTCGCCGACGGCCATGGTTCCCAATGCACCGTAGCGTGTGTGCGAATCGGAACCGAGAATCATGTTTCCGCAGGCCGCCATCTGTTCGCGTGCGTAAGAGTGAATTACGGACTGGTTTGCGGGAACGTAGATTCCGCCGTATTTTTTTGCAGCGGAAAGTCCGAACACATGGTCGTCCTCGTTTATCGTGCCGCCGACGGCGCACAGGCTGTTGTGGCAATTGGTAAGCGCATAGGGCATCGGGAATTGCTTCATTCCGGAAGCGCGCGCCTGCTGGATAATGCCGACATATGTGATATCATGCGACACAAGCGCGTCAAATGTGATTTTGAGCTTCTCGGGGTCGCCCGAAGTGTTGTGTGCCTGCAAGATTTTGTATGCCATGGTCTCGCGGCGTGCCTCTGCCGGAGGCACCGGAACGCTCTCACAGGGAACGCCGTTCACAAGGTACATGCCGTGCTGAATAAGTTCGATCACTGAAAAACCTCCTGTTTCCGATTCTGTCGGATTTTGAATGTTGTATGCCGAATTTGTTCGGCGGTTGAAATGAGCTGAAAAGTTTCCGAAAACAGCCGTATAAACAAAGTGATTCCGCTTCAGCCGGTCGTAATCGGGAAGACGGAATCGAGACGCAGTGCAAAGGTAACACCCTTTTTGTGAATGCTGAATCAAAATCCTTTTGCAGAACTCGTTCATCCCGAATTTTTGCAAAAATCAAACCGTTCAGCTCACACCCGGTTGTTCCCAAAACAAAACGCGACTGTGCATAATCCATTCAGCCTCCGGTGACGGCAGAAGCTCAGGCCTTCTTTGGGTAATCTGACTTATTTCGAATGTTTTTATCTCTATATTCCGTGCGTTATCGATATCAAAATATCGATATACTCTGTTTAATAAAAAACAAAAACAATCCGAACTTCACAGTGACCGACTCGCCGGGATTTGCACCCGATTCCCCCTTTGCGGAACGCAGGAAGAAAGCCTGTTCTATTCAGTTGCAGCTGCGACGGCAGCATTCCGCTGCACGGGATGCAGGAACGGAATACAGCTTTCGCTCAGGCTCATTATATCATTTTTTTGACGCATGTCAAGTTTTTTATTCGTTTTTTGTCCAATAATTTCATTATTTCGATCGTTATACTATCGATAATTCGACTATCGAATAATTTCGAGCAGAGCAAATTTGCATTCGTTCAAGTATTTTTGTTTCAAAAAGCAAATATAATTAATCAGCCGAGCGGAATTGCTTCCGCACAGACGAAACGCCGCCCGCAAAATTTTCTCGGAGGAATTGAAACAACAATGAAATCTACATGCCGTCATACCGCACGATTTTCTGCGCTTATACTCGTTCTGCTGACGATTGCAGCCTTGTTCTGCGGCTGTTCCGATGCACCGGACTGCGTCACGACTCCGCCGCCGGCCTCATGCAGCCCCGTGCCGACTGCCGTGCCGACTCCCGTCTGTTCCGCACCCGCAACCGACGACGCCGCACCCGATGGCAAAAAAGTCAATAAAACTCTTTATTATCTGACCGATGAAGGCTATCTCCTTCCGGTTGTTGCATCCGTGCCGCAGCAAGCGGGCATTGCAAAAGCCTGCCTTGCAAAAATGACTGCTTCGGACGAAAACCGCGCCGCACTTTCCAAAAACGGCCTTAAAGCCGTGATACCGCAGGGGACGGAGATTCAGATAAGCATTCAGAACGGCGAAGCGCGCGTGAACCTTGTGAATCTGCCCGTCATGCCCGATTACGACAGTGAACAGCAGCTTTTTGCCGCCGTTGTAAACACGCTCACTGAGTTCGATTCGATTGAAACCGTTTCAATTTTCCTGAACGGCTGCAATGACATCACCGCAAACGGCAGTCTTCCGCCGCAAAAGCACGGCAAATATGCCCTAAACGTTGAAAACGCCGAAATTGCGACCTCCGGTTCGGCTAAACCGCTGACACTGTATTTCCCGAATGAATCCGGAAGCCTGATGATTCCCATAACACGTTACGCGGAGGGCAGCACGGATTTATACTCCTGTATACAGCAGCTTGCAGCGGGAACGGAGCTGCGCGGGCTTCGCAGCTGTTTTCCGGAAAACACGCTTGTTCTCGGAGCGGTTATCGAAAACGGCATTTTGACCGTGAATCTTTCATCCGATTTTGAAACAGTTGCAAATGATGCAGGGCTGCTCAATCTTGCGACCCAGTCCGTGTTGTTGACTGCTCTGCCCTACGGCAGCATCAACGAAGTGCATTTTGCCGTGAACGGAATTCCGCTCAAAATCGATTAACGCGGTCCGCAGAATCAAACCGATTTCATAAAAAACAAAAAGCACTGACTTATCACCCTTGTTTTAATAACTGCCGCAGCGAGCACCTGCTTTTGCGGCAGTTTTTTTGCTGCGCAATACCGACCTTTCGGGCAAATGCATTGCGCGGCCGAAATCGGCGCACGTTTTTTTCCGCAGTGAATTCAACTTTTCAGCAATTCTGCATGTACACTAATCCGTACTGTTCAAATTAGGTGAAATTTGTCACAAAATGTTAACAAATAGATATTGAATCCGTCTTAGAAGCATGATATTATGCCGATGACGGAAATCGTGCAGCATTTTGTTCGGCCTTTTATTGCCTGAATCATGCCGCCCGTTCTCTGCTAATAATGATAAAGGAATTTTTGCTTCGGCATTTATGATTATGAAATATTTAAAGAAAATTATCGGCACTCTGCTGTTTGCAGCAACAGTTTTCCTCACTGCGTGCGGCCCGTCCGGCAGCGGGAGCATCGTCGACATCGGCGGCTCTTCCGCTCCGAGGCCGAATGTTTCAGGCACACCCGGTTCGGCGGAGACGCCCGCTCCGAGTATGCCCGCAACAGACGTTCCTGCAACGGATGCAGCCTCGCAGGCTCCGACCGCAACCCCGGTCTTAACTTCGGAACCGAGTTCAACGGCAGCACCTTCTCCCACAGATGCTGTAACGCCGCAGCCTTCTTCGCAGCCCAACACCGGCGGCGCAAAATATATTTATTTGACGTTCGACGACGGTCCATGCGAGAACACCTACCGTGTTCTGGATATTTTGGACAGATACAACGTCAAGGCAACATTCTTCACCGTCGGATATTTTGTTGACCGTCGTCCCGAAATCGTGCGCGAAACCGTCAGCCGCGGGCATTTTGTTGCATGCCATTCCTACACGCATGATTTTCCGACCTGTTACGCCTCTGCCGATGCGTTCATGAAGGAAATCGACAAATGGGCAGCGGCATATAAAAAAGCAGTCGGTTCACCGCAAACGAACATCCGCGTTCGCTTCCCGGGCGGAAGCACGACAGGGCTCTGTCCCAAGGACATAAAGGCGGAAATCAAAGCCCGTCTTGCAGAAAAAGGTTACGCATGGTTCGATTGGAATGCCGGCAACAACGACCGTTGGCCGCAGGGCAATGTCAATCACCTGCCCACAAAGCAGTACCTTCTTGAATCCTACCGCAAGAGCATGGATTGGCACGAAAAGGAAAACAGTCCGCATGTTGTGTTCCTTTGCCACGACACGTGCAGCGACACCGTGGATGTTCTTCCGGAAATGATCGAGGATCTCATCGCCCGCGGATACACCTTCCGCACGATCGATATGTATCCCGAAAAATAAAAATTCAATCAATGCTTCCAATAAAAAAACCGCTCATTGCGAGCGGTTTTTTTCAGTTTAAGAGTTTAAGCTTTCGGCGGAATGCACGAACATATTCCGCCGCGATATTTACCTTGAGCCTTTGTCGTACGGAATGCCTTCCGCTTTCGGTGCAAGCGACTTTTTAGAAGTGAACGCAAGCACGATGAGGGAAATTATGTACGGAAGCATGTTGTAAACAGGCTTTGGAATATTGAGCGCAGTCAGGAAGTCGAACCCGCTGTATACGTTTGCAAGTGCGCGGAAGAACCCGAACAGCAGTGCCGCAATTGCAATGCGCAAAGGTTTCCACTGACCGAAAATCATGACCGCAAGTGCGAGGAAGCCGAAACCTGCAACGCCGACTTCAAAATTGCACATGCTGACGCCCGCCGTAACATAGGCAATGCCGCCCAATCCTCCCACGGCTCCGGAAATCAGAACGCCGCTGTAACGCATTTTTTTAACGTTTATGCCAACGGAATCTGCCGCCTGCGGATGTTCGCCGCATGCCATCAATCTGAGTCCGAAGCGTGTTTTGTAAAGCACGACCCAGCCGACGGCAAGCGCAGCAAATGCAAGTATCATAAACCAGTTGAATTCCGTTCCTTCAACAAGTGCAAGAGCTTTTTTGTTTTCAACAAAAGCGATTCGCGCCGAGTTGTCCGCACCGGATGTTGTCGCAATGTTGTATGCCTTTGCAATAACGGTTGCAAGCGCAAGACCGAGCATGTTCATTGCAGTGCCGACAAGAGTCTGATCCGCCTTGAAATTGATGCTTGCCACGGCAAGAAGCAGCGAGTATATCATGCCTGCCGCAATTGAAGCCGCAACCGTCAGCAGCAGTATCACAATCCCGGGCAATTGAGGTGAAAGGTTGTGAAGCACCATCACGCCGCCCAACGCGCCGATCACCATTATGCCCTCAAGCCCGATGTTGATAATGCCCGAGCGTTCCGAAAAGCAGCCGCCGAGTGCGACAAGCAGCAAAACGGACGAAAAAACGAGTGTGTATTGAATCAAAAGCATCATCAGTTTTGTTCCTCCTTTGTTTCTGTTCCCAACGCTGCCGGTTCGGCCTTGGCCGTTTGTTTTTTGTTTTTTCCGTCAATGCGCGCATTCATGCGAAGCTTAAAGAACAGCACAAAGCCGCAGAGATAGATTATCAGCGATGAAATCAGGTCGGAAATCTGTGTCGGATAGAGACGCGTATCGAGAGAACTGCCTCCGTCCGTGATATGCTGAATAAAATAGGAAGAAAAAATCGCACCTATCGGATTCAGTCCGCCGAGAAACGCCGCCGCAATGCCGTTGAAGCCCATTGCGGGAACGGAGCTTTGATTGATGTCCCACTCCATAAAACCCGAAAGAAACATCATTGCCGCCGCAATGCCCGCAAGCGCACCCGCAATCAACATCGTCAGGATGATATTGCGTTTTTCACGCATTCCACAGTACTTTGCCGCATTGCGGTTCAGTCCCGTTGCCTTTATCTCGTAACCGAATTTTGTTTTTTCAAGAACGACCCAAATGATGATTGCAATTATTACCGCCATCGGTATCGCGATCGTCGCACTTTCGCTGCCGAAGACCTTATTCAGTCCGAGACTCGGAAGCAGAGCGGAACTGTTGCGGCTCACAAGCGTGAAGGTGTCCTTGTATCCGACAGGGCAAAAATCCTTAAGCACCGAATTCACCGCATAAAGGCTTATCCAATTCAGCATTATGCAGGAAATGACCTCGTTAACGTTGCAATACGCCTTAAGCGCACCCGAAATGCAGCCGAGCAGCGCACCTGCGGCAGCCGCCGCAAGCAGGCATACATACCACGGCAATTCAAGCCCGAGCGCGCAATACAGTGCGGCACCCGCTCCGAGAACATACTGTCCCGCCGCGCCGATGTTGAAAAGCCCCGTTTTGTATGCAAAAAGAATGGAGAGACTGCACATAATCAGCGGTGCCGTTTTAACGAGCGTGTTTGCAAACTGCTTCATCCGCAATGCACTGCTTCGCCTTGCAAGGAAGTTTTTCAGCACCGCGCCGATCGCCTTCGACGCACCTGAAGGCTCAATTGCAAGCAGAACGATATAGCCCACAACAAGACCGATAGCGATGCACAGCAATGCGGCAAGGAAGGATTGAACCCCCGGCTTTTTAAGCAGCCGGCGGAAAAAGCTTTCGCCCTGCACCTGCTGCGGTGCGGAATGCTTTCCGACTTTATTCGTGTTTTGTTCCATACTCTGCCCCCCTCTTTGCGCCTGCCATATAAAGTCCGAGTTCTTCCACGGTGGTTTTCTTCGGATCGAGTTCACCGACAATTTCGCCCTCGTACATCACAAGTATCCTGTCGGAAAGGTTCATAACCTCGTCAAGTTCAAGCGAAATCAGCAGCACCGCCGCGCCGTTGTCCCGCTGTTCAACAAGGCGTTTGTGAATGAATTCAATTGCGCCGACATCAAGCCCGCGCGTCGGCTGAACCGCAACAAGCAGCTTGGGCTTTTTGTCAAGCTCACGGGCAACGATAGCCTTCTGCTGGTTGCCGCCGGACATGCTGCGCACAACAGTCACCGACCCCTGACCCGAGCGGACGTCATATTGCCGAATCAGCTCATCGGAGTATTCGCGAATCGCGCCGCGCTTTAAAAAACCTGCGGGTGAAACAAACTGCGGCTCAAAATACCTCTGCAAAATCATATTGTATTCAAGCGAATAATCCAACACAAGCCCGTGTTTATGCCGATCCTCCGGAATATGGCTCATGCCCAATCGGGAACGCTTGCGGATCGGTGCGGCGGTTATATCTTTTCCGCACATCTGCACCTTGCCTGCGCTCAGCGGTTCAAGACCCGTAATCCCGTAAACAAGCTCCGTCTGACCGTTGCCGTCGATGCCCGCAATGCAGACGATCTCGCCGGCACGAACATTGAAGCTGACGTTTTTGACCGCAAGATGTTTATGCAGCTTGGATTCAACGCAGACGCCTTCGGCGGAAAGGACAATTTCCTTCGGTTTTGCCTCATCTTTGTGAACCACAAAATCCACATCGCGCCCGACCATCATGCGGGAGAGTTCCTCTTTTGTTGTATTCTTAACATCGACGGTGCCGATGCATCTGCCCTTTCGCAGCACTGTACACCTGTCCGCAACCGCCATGATTTCGTTCAGCTTGTGCGAAATGAACAGAATGCTCTTGCCTTCCGCCGCAAGGCTTCGCATGATTTCCATCAGCTCATCGATCTCCTGCGGAGTCAAAACCGCTGTCGGTTCATCAAAAATAAGTATTTCGTTGTTCCGATACAGCATCTTGAGTATTTCCGTGCGCTGCTGCATTCCGACAGTGATATCCGAAATAAGCGCATCCGGTTCGATTCGCAGCCCGTATTTTTCGCTCAGCTCAACAACGCGCCTGCGTGCCTCCGTTTTTTTAAGGAAACCGGCAGAGTTCGTGGGCTCAACGCCGAGGATGATGTTATCCAGCACGCTGAAAATTTCAACAAGCTTAAAATGCTGGTGCACCATGCCGATTCCGAGTGCGTTTGCATCATTCGGATCGTTGATTTCAACAGTTTTTCCGTCCTTGCGAATTTCGCCCTCTTCCGGATGATACAGTCCGAAAAGCACACTCATAAGAGTGCTTTTGCCCGCACCGTTTTCACCCAAAAGAGCATGAATCTCGCCCTTTTTGAGCTGCAATGTGATATTGTCGTTTGCAACGATTCCCGGAAACCGCTTTGTGATGCCGATCATTTCAACGGCATATTCGCAAGCATTTGTTCCTTCAGCGTGCATTTTTTTCTCCGCAGGCAGTCCCGCGCCGCTTTGTTCTGTCAATCCGCTGTACCCCCTTCGACTTTTTGAACCGAGTGTTCTCAAAGTCTTATAAATATAATCTATTTTATCACAATTTCGCCCATTTTTCAACACATTGCGGCTTATTGTTTTTAATATTTCACCGATTAATTTTATTGCATTTTTTCTTCCGTGCCTCAAAAAAAAAGCAAAAGCCGCCGCGGAACATCATGCATCCCGCAGCAGCCTTATCGAACTTTCAGTCCATCATTTATTCAAACGGTTTTCGGGTGCCGCCCGCATTACGAAATCATTGATTAAAAAGGGCAATGCGCATTATCTGCAATGCGTCCGCAACGGTAATATTGCCGTCCGCATCAACATCCGCAGCGGGCAGCGCAGCTTCGGGCAGCATATAAACATTCAGCGCATGGCGCATGACCGTCAATGCGTCGCCGACAGTAACCCTTCCGTCAAAATCAACATCGCCGGGCGTGCAGGGCAGCTCACCGCCCACGGTTGCCGTGATGGCAATATCATCAAGAATAACACCGCTTTGATCGGTGCAATTGCAATGCATGAACGCAATGCTCAGTTCCTCTTCACCGGCGTAGTCGCTCAGGTCGCAGGTGTATTTGCGCCAATTACAGCTGTCGAGAGTGATTGAATCGAGCGTGCCGAGAATTTCATAATCGTAGTACCCGTAATAGTTTTCGTAAATCGAAATCACGCAGACGTCGATATGTTCCGCATAAAAATCCTCATCGAATGCGCTGAGCCAGAAGCTGAGCTGAACGTTTTCCGCATCGGCGGGAATATCGAAATACGGTATGCAGACCCAGTTATCGGGCGTGAGCGGACCGGAAGAGCTGTATGAAAGCGAATAAAGTGCGCCGGGCGCATTGTGACCGCAGGACGTGTCCCAATGCCAATAGCTGCCGTCACCGTCCATGTCGTCGTTCCACCATTCGTCACTCGGAAGCTGTGAAAAATCCTCTTCAAAAATCGTGAATTCCTCTCCCGGCTGCGGTTCGGCCGTCGGTGCCGCCGTCTGCACGGGCTCGCCGATTACAGCAACGTTGTCAAGATAACCGCAGTCCGCACCGGAATTGTTCGATGCATCCTTGTTATATGCCCACTCCACGGTATAAGTTCCCGCCTCATCCGGAGTCCATGTGAAGGTTTCCCAGCCGAGCGGAGTGTTTTCCTCAACGCTGTGAATATAATCGATATATTCGCCGTCAACGATGAATACAAGATAATCCCACATTGCAAGCGCACCGGTCGTAGGTTCACCGTCAACATTCCAGTCAAAGGAAAGGCTCTGCCCTTCCGCAATCGTGACCTGTGCCGAAACCGCGCTGCTTGAATTGGCTGCGCCCGCGTTGCCGCTCTTTGCCGCCGTCCGCCCGTCAATTTCAACAACCTGCCACGGATACGCCGAGCCGTTTGCAAACGCAATGCCGCTGCCCGGTGCATTCAGCGCAGCATCAAGCGCGCTGTCAAGCGGAACATTCCTGTTCGCACCCTCCGCAAGCACGGCAGTGCAGAATAAAAGCAATGCCGCAACGATAATTGTGAGCCATGTCTTTCTTTTCATCATGTGTATCCTTCCGTATAGGTTATTTCCGATATTTGCTTTTTCGATATATCGGTTGGTTCATTATACCATTAATAAGCACACATTGCAATGCAGATTGAGTTGAAATGCAAAATCAATGTGAAAAAAGAAAAACGCAAACCGAATCTGCCGATGCTTCCGCGGTTTGCGCCGGTTGCATATTCAAATTTGTTTTCTGCGGCCTCCGTCCGTCGGCAGTGCCGCCGTTTCGTTTGCCGTCGGTTCAAAAGCCCATTGCCGTTCGCATTGCAAGCAATGAATCCGCCGCAGTAACGTTTCCGTCGCCGTCAGCATCCGCCGCCGCGAGTGCCGCGCCGCTGAGGTGAACAACGCCGAGCGCGTGACGCATGATCATGAGTGCATCGCTTGAAGTGACCCTGCCGTCGCCGTCAACATCCCCCGGAATGCCCGACTGCGCTGCGAGAACAACGGAAAAAACTGCCGTGCAGCCTTCAATGTTCACCGTTACCGTCTGTTCGCCCGCACTGCCGCTGTTGAACCCGGTGCAGAATTCATCGGAAAGCGGCATATAGCAATCGCCCCAAACATTCGACCGCAGCCGCACGGCTATGCCCATGGAGCTTATCGATGTTCCGAGCGGGAACTGCGTCGAACTCGGAAGCATCAGGCTGCATTCCGTATATCTTTCGCTGAAGCTCGCACAAAAGAGCTGAACCCAATGCTTTCCGTATATGCTGTTCGGCTCATGCTTCATGCCGACACCGATATGCTTATAGCTTGCGGAAAGGATGTTATTGCGGTGACCTTCACTGTTCATCCACGAGTTCATAACGGCAGCCGGTGAATTCTGCCCCGCTGCAATGTTTTCTCCCGCCGACTGATAATTGCCTATGCCGACTTCGTCAAGCACGGTGAAGCAGCTTTCGCCGTTCGGCCTTGTGTGCGAAAAAAGCGTCACGATCTCCCGCGCACGAATCTCCGCGCCGCTCTGAAGCGTTGAAAAAGTCGTCAGCGGCGACAGTCCTCTTGCAGAACGTTCGCTGTTCACAAGGCGCAAAACTTCCCACTCGTCCGCGGAAACGATCGACGGAATCACCCGCTCCGCTCCGTTCGCAGATTCAACCGTAATGCCCGATGCAGCGGTTTCGTTCGAGCCCGCCGCAAATGCCGCCGCAGAATTCAGCACCGCAAATGCGCAAAGCACGAATGCAAGCAATTGTTTCAAATACCTTTTTTTCATTTTTTACTTCCCCTTTCGGCTGTTCTTCGGCCGCCCGATTTCGCCGAAACGATTCTATCACCGGAAGAGAGTGCTGTCAATCGGAAATGCACAATGTGAAATGAGCAATTAACAATGAGCAATTAGTAATTAGCAATGAGTAATTAAACGTGCACCCGCTTTCCCTGTTCAGCCGAGAAAGATAATTACTGATTGCTCATTTCTAATTCTTCATTCCCGCATGGTCGTATCAATCCCCCTATAAGGGGTTCAATAGGACAAAATCGAACAATGAGCAATTAGTAATTAGCAATGAGTAATTAAATGCAGACCTGTTTCCCCTGTTCAGCCGAGAAAGATAATTGTTGATTGCTCATTTCTAATTTCTAATTCCTCATTCCCGCAGGGTCGTATCAATCCCCCTATAAGGGGTTCAATAGGCGGAAGAGCATTATTCCCCCGAGTATAGGGAAGCAGAGTATCAATCCCCCTATAAGGGGTTCAATAGATGTAGCACCGTCCGCCTATCTCAAACCTAATCGTTGTATCAATCCCCCTATAAGGGGTTCAATAGACTATATGAACGCTAAAGGTTACCGCGATTCGTATTTGTATCAATCCCCCTATAAGGGGTTCAATAGCGTAAGCGCCAACATGAACGGACAGCCTAAGGTATCAATCCCCCTATAAGGGGTTCAATAGGGTTTTGGATGCATCTCCCATTGATGAAACGTCCAAGTATCAATCCCCCTATAAGGGGTTCAATAGACATAACATGAAAAAGAAAACAGCGTTTAGGTTCATGTATCAATCCCCCTATAAGGGGTTCAATAGAACAAGATAATGCTCTTTTCGAAAATTATAACCACAAGCGGTAGATATGTCAAGGGTGATCTCCCCCATTTTATTGGGGAAATCGCGATATATTTGTTTGTGTTAAGAACGTTTTTAACTCAACTCTTCACTCTCCACACTCCACACCCGTAAACAACTCCTCCACCGCTCCCCTTTCAAGGAAAGCAAATGAGCATTTAATTCCTACTTTCTCATTACTAATTGCTCATTCCCGCAGGGATATGTCAATCCCCCTATAAGGGGTTCAATAGTCAATTAATGTAACCCTAAAAAATAATGATATAGATACTTTCTCAATCCCCCTATAAGGGGTTCAATAGAGGAGCTAAGGGAAAAAGGCGACTTTTTCGAAGAGATTTGTTGTTATCAATCCCCCTATAAGGGGTTCAATAGCTTTGACGAAAAAAACATGTTGCATTATGGAGTAAAAGTTATCAATCCCCCTATAAGGGGTTCAATAGATATAAAACAAAGAAAGACCGCAATTGTGGTCGAAGGACGTATCAATCCCCCTATAAGGGGTTCAATAGAACAAGATAATGCTCTTTTCAAAGATTATAACCACAAGCGATAGATATGTCAAGGGTGATCACCCCCATTTTATTGAAAAAACGGCGATATATTTTCGGCAATCAAAATGACTACCGCCAATTATTACGGAAATCGGCGTAATAGTTAAGCGTTTTTTTAGGGGTTGCTGAATATATACCTTGCATAACGGATTGCGGCCGTGTATAATAATATCAACACTTCTTCAATTAAAGAGGCAACGATATGCTTTCAAACATTATTACTGTTGAAAACCTGCTTTTTCAGGCTGATAAGCTGAAGAAAAAGAATTTTAAACCCGGTTTCGATAAAATGGATGCAAAGGCAGCAGTTCTCTGGCTCGAAATCAACGGGAAACGATTTTGCAAGGATATTCTTACAATGAACTATGAGCCGATGCCCGCCGTTGCGTTCGCTTCCGCAAA
>OGPH01000254.1_pt1 | contig 61740 bp, 95 predicted proteins | sample 1552891 | NCBI WGS metagenome assembly OGPH01 (sample SAMEA2580272, study PRJEB22360) | human gut metagenome | biome: human gut; feature: human-associated habitat; material: faeces | place: Denmark | collected 2008/2010 | reverse complement strand
CTTGCATGTGTTAGGCACGCCGCCAGCGTTCATCCTGAGCCAGGATCAAACTCTCAAATAAAATGTTTAAGATGTCAGATCGAGGTCCAGAACCACTGGTTCTTTTCCTGTCTTTACTGTTTATTTAGGTTTTGAACTTTCGTTCTGTTCCATGGACTTCCCTGCAGACATCACTCTCAGGAAAACCCGAATGAAATTTGAATTAACGTTCAAGGTTGTTTTGTTATTCAGTTATCAAGGTTTTGTGTTTTCTTTCGAAAACGCTTATTTATATTATCACATCTCTAAGCTCTTGTCAAGAACTTTTTTCAAGAACTTTTTCTTCTTTTTAAGAAGTTTGTTCTCTCTGTCAAATGTGAATTTTTATATATTATCACACAGATAAAAATCTGTCAAGAACTTTTTCAACTTTCTTTTAAGATCCTTTTCATTTTCCTAAGGAAAATGGGTTTCTCGTGTGCAACGGATATTATAATATCATAACAGTATATATGAGTCAAGCTTTTTTTGAATAAATTTTATTTTTCTTAAAAAGCGTTGTATACTGTACTTTTTTTGTATTTTTCTTTCCCGATGCGCTCTCTCTTTTTGATATATTGTTATTTTTTTATCATGATAGTTTTTTTAAAATTGATACCCCAGCTCTTCTATCGTTACAAAGCAAAAATCCCAGCAGGCTGTAATGCCCGCCGGGATTGAATTTTAAATATTGTGACAAGATGGATAGCTTTTTTGCAATTTACTAAAAGAATTCTATGGACGCAACGCTTTAACGCTTTTTTCAAATTCCTGTTCTGTATCAACAAATTGATACGGAGCGTATTCTCCATAAGCTGTTGGTCTGCTAATCGTAACAAGTTGTACTCCTTTATAACCTACCGCTCTATTCAATTTTCGTTTTAGTTCTACAAGATGCTTACCATGTGTTGTCTTAAAAGCAAGACAACCATGGGATTCCCTATCTTTCGCAATCAGATAACACATTTTTTAATGCCTCCTCAAAATCATTTTTTGAACGTATGAATCCTTTTTCATACTTATCTCGCATAATCTTACCTATTTCAATTGGATATTCTTTCTTGTACAAATAATCATGTAACCAATTATTTAATTGTCTATCATACAATGTATTAAATTGAATTTCGATAGAATAATGCTTGCTGCTTTTTTGATAGTAAACATGCACTCCTCTATATCCATCATCAATCGCTTTTCCTTTTGTCATATCTGCAATACGAAATGACATAGATTTGAAATTTTTTAATTGCTCATAATTATCACAAAAACCTCGGAAATCAAGTATATCATTGAATACTTTCCTTGTTTGATGGTCTGGATAATAACGATCATATTTCATAATAATAGAATCTAAACTTTTAATTCTATAATCCAATGCTATATCCGAAAGGATTTCTTGCTCATCCAGCCACTCTGTTATATCTATTAATTCTGAAATCAACATATTTTTATTAAAATAATGCAAATTTTTCTTTAATGATAAGCCAAGTTGTGATTCATAGGATAAACTATCAAGAATTTGTAAAGATAATCAATTCATTTTTAACATTTGCTCATTCATGATCACACATCCTCCGTCATCATGATTTTGTTTTTATGCTATCACAAAGAATATAAAATATCAAGATAACTATTTTATCATGATGTTGTAAAGCAAAAATCCCAGCAGGCTGCAATGCCCGCCGGGATTGAATTTTAAATATTGTGACAAGGTTTTTATTTCACCTTGAAGCCTTTGAAGATCTTAGCGTAAGATTTCTTGACCTTCTTCGGTACTTTGATTACCATCTTCTTGTGTACTTTGTTAAAGCACTTCTTGCTGGCAGTCTTCTTAGTGAGTAATGTTGTTTTGATTATTACATTTCTAAGGATTGGGCACTTGTTGAAAGCTTTGTTGGCTATCTTAACAACGTTTGCTCCAATCGTTACCTTCTTGACCTTTTTGTTGTTCTTGAAGGCGTTTGCTCCGACTTCTGCCACCTTGTAGCTAATTCCATTTACTGTGATTGTGTTTGGAATTGTGACAGTTTTTGCCTTAGGGTTTGCTTTGCTAAAGCGGACTGAAAGTCCAGCTTTTAGTACTGTGTACTGATTTCCACCTACTGTGTATTTTGTACCTGCCTTCGGCAATGGGAGCTTATTAAGCTTTCTGGTCTCTGTCTGGTGGCACTGAGAACACTGTCTTGTCTGCTCACCTTCAGAGGCGTAGCTAGGATTTGTGGTTGTTTTCCACGTACTCCACTGATGTGCTGTCTTGGCTAAAGTTCTTGACTCTGTCTTCTGACACACCTTACACTGTCTGACCTCTTTACCTTCTGTGGTACAGCTTGCTGGTGTTGTGGTCTTCCACTCTCCCCAGTTGTGAGCTGTCTTGGCTAAAGTGTGTCCTTCTTTTACCTTGACATTGCAGTCTTTGCAGACTTCATCGCCTGTGTAGCCTTCTGTGGTACAGCTTGGCGCTTTTGCTCCAACTATCTCTGTGTTGTGGGCTGTCTTGGCTAAAGTCCTTGACTCTGTCTTCTGGCAGTTCTTGCACTGTCTAGTCTCTTCGCCTTCAGTTGTACAGCTTGGTTTTGTTGTGGTCTTCCACTCGCTCCACTGGTGCTGGGCTAAAGCTAGTTTATGCCCCATCTTGATTACTGCGTGGCAGTGCTTGCAAACTTCATCGCCTGAATAGCCTGCTGTGGTACACGTCGACTCTTTTGCCCCAACTATCTCTGTGACATGTGCAGTCTTCTCTAGCTTTTTAGTCTCTGTCTTCTGGCATACTTCACACTGTCTGACTTCTTCGCCTTCTGTGGTACAGCTTGGTTTTGTTGTGGTGTTCCACTCTCCCCACTGATGTGCGGTCTTCTCTAGCTTTTTGGTCTCTTCAAAACCACACGTATTACACTGTCTGACTTCTTCGCCTTCTGTTGTACAGTCTGCTGGCGTTGTTGTCTTCCACTCTCCCCAGTCATGCGTGTGCTGCTCATTGCATCGACTACACGTACCGTCCTGATTCTTCCAATCATGTCCGAGAGCTGGTGCGTCTGGGTCGTTGTCTCTTACCTTCTTTCCACAGTCTTTGCAGACGTAGTGAATAATTCCTTTCTTAGTACACGTTGCTGGGTCTTTTGAAACTACTTTTAAATCATGCGCTTTTGTGGCTCCGCATACTGAGCACTTACACTCTGATTTGTTTTGTGCTATCTGGTGGATTTTCCAGGTGTGTCCGGTTGCTGGGATTTCTTCGACCTTTGTTTCCCCACACTTAGAACACTTGTATGTTTTGCTACCTTTTTCGGTACACGTAGGGGACTTGGCTAAAGAGGTCTGTTCCTGCCAGTCGTGTTCATGGGTGGCACCGCATTCTGTACAAACACCGTTCACCCAATGGTGAGCAGTCTTGGCTAAAGTCACAGTCTTTGTGCTGTGGCACTTGTGTACCTCTTGATCGTAGTCCTTGTAGTCAGCAGTGCAGTAGTAAGTCTTACTACCTTCGGAAGTACAGGTGGCAGGTACTGTTTTGCTAGTGTCTTCTACCCATCTGTGTGTATGTTCCCATCCGCACTTAGTACAGGTGACTGTTCCGTCTCCTTCTGCCCATGTATGGTCAGCGTAGTGGGAGTTCTCATTGATTGTTGTTCTTGTGGTATGGCAGACAGTACACTCCTGTTTCTGCTTCTCCTTAGAGGTGCAGGTGGCAGGGATTGTTTCGACTATCTCCCAGTTGTGTTCTCCCGTTGCTGGGATTGTTCTTTGTCCGTATGTCTTTCCGCAATTAGTACAGGTTTTGGTCTCAACTCCTGTGCTGTTGCAGGTGGCTGGTGTTGTTACTTTCCATTCGTAGTTGTGCTGCGTTTTTGGAATCTGTCCTTTGTAGACGTAACCACATGTAGTACACGTTTTTGTGTATGAACCCATTGTGGTACAGGTGGCAGGTGTGATTATTGTCTTTTCTCCGTATGTGTGAGTACACTCATCTCCGCAGATAGTACACTTACCATCTACCCAGTGGTGCTGTGTCATTGGGATGGTTTCCCAGTAGCCTTTTCCGCATACTGTACACTCTCTAACTTGAAGTCCTTCCGTGTAGCAGTTGGCTTCTCTGTCTACCCTGATTACTTTTCCAGGTGTATGACCTTTTGGGTCTTTGTAGTATTCCCATTTTACAGCGTTACACTTTGTGCAACTAAAAGCTAACCAATATGGTAGATCACAGGTAGAGTCTTTCTGATTTTGAGTACCGTTATGTACTCCGCATTCTGCCCAAGTATGTTCATGATTAGTATGTTTATTATTATAACCAATATCAGAAATATTGTATTTTTCTTTGTAATCCTTAAACTGATCATCTAATTCTTTTGTATTACATTTCAACCAATCATTACCCTGCAGAAAAGCTACAAAAAACGTAGAACCATCTCTATTACCTGATTTTGTTGGATCCATGTAATACCATTCATTTTCGATCTTGACTAAATTCCAAGCATGACTATCGTTCCAAGTATCTCCACCTTCATAGAGAACATCTAAACCAAGACAACGTCCAAGGTAGCAAGTTAAGGTTGCGTATGCGTTACAAACTCCCCAACCTTCCATCATTCCCTGCATACCACTTTGGTCGCCAAGGAATACTTCTGAAGACTTGTACTTGATGTGTTTGTTAACCCATTTACACAGGGCTAAAGCTTTGTCATAATCCGACTTACCATCCACGTTCATTTCTTTGATAGCATTGAGGCATTTGGTTTCGTATTCAGTGAAATCGTACTTTGATTGATAGCGAATTTCGCAACTCAATGTTCCTGAGTATCCATTATCATTTTTTTCCCAATCAAAGATTGAAGAATAAAAAGAATTTAAATTTTCATGTTTCTTCCAGTCAGAACCAGAAAAAGAAAGGATCTCTCTTTTGGTCATATTATCACCAAAACGGATCCATGAATCAATCTTATCTTTAATTTCAATTGACATATCAGATTTATCTGAAATGACTTTATCTGTTGTTACATTAAAAGGAAGTCTTATCCAAAAATAATTTGCTTTCCTATCAGCAGTGGCATCTACTATTGACTTGGCTAAACCATTGACTGCATCATCGTAGGAATCATAGTTTGTGCTTGGCAGAGTGTAAACTTGGTATGCTCTGTCCAAATCATCAGTCTCATTTGTTACTGTAGCCTTGTCCCATTGCACTGTTGTTGGATCCGTGTCTTTTATCTCGGTGGCGTGAGAGGTACATGGGACAAATAACCCTAATAGGACAGCAAAGGCTGCTGTTGCCAGCATTGTTGATTTTTTCATTTTTTATCTCTCCTTTTTCATTTTTATTAGTTATATGAAGTACTGGGATAAAGTGGGATTTACCACTGCCATTTTAATACACAATTTCGTCTTGTGTATAGTTACTATTTGTCATAGATAATCTTCCTCATTCTTAATGTCTTTTATCGACAAAAAAGCATCTTTTCTAGTGTATGCCTGAAACCAAGCAGATTTCTCACTACGTGACATATTAGCTAATGGTATTCCATCAATTTTTTTATATTTATCCCAAATGTAAGTAAGTATTGATTTAAATGTAGGATTTTTATCTTCTGAAGCTTTTAAAACTGTTCCATTATATTCTCTATAGTAATCTTTAATACAGTTACTTCCGTACTTTTTAAAAGCAGCATTAACACTTCTTACAACTGGACCATATTTCCAAACTTCAAATTTCTCATCAAACAATAATGTATTAGTTCTCTTATAAAACTCTTTATAGGTAAGATATAATAATCTTTGTAATTTCATCGGTGTTAGATCAACACCTTCATTAAAACCTTTATAAAGAATAGCATTTGCTATATTTAATGCAGTTACCATGCTAAATCCTCCTACTGTTAATAATATAGCACATATTCATATCTCTGTGAAGTGCTTGTTGTGCTGTAGCCTATCTGGGTTCGCTGGGCTAAAGTGAATTAGACTAAAGTCCTCTGAGCTAAAGTGGAGTGAAAAAATCCCAGAAGACTGTAACATCTTCTGGGACTGCTTTTACTGAACTAGAACTCTTTGACATCTCCTGGGTTAAAGTGAACTAAACTAAAGTCTTCTGGGCTAAAGCTTTTAAATCCAAGAGAATCTTTAGATTCAGATTCTCTTGAATTGATGTTAGTTTGTGGCTGGATTATTGATTTTTAGTATGTTCGTATATTTTAATTACCAGGTCATCGTAAGCTTCTGTTTCCTCTACGAGAAAACTATTATTACTAAAATGTCGCACGTAAGCCTTTCCGCCGTACTTAACAACTTTTCCCGGATTTTTGTATTTTAAAACCATTAAACTTCTATTACAGTATTCAATAGTACCTGAATTGCACAAAATGTCATTTTTAACAATATCTTCAATCGGACAATTTTCAATAACGTTTTTTACAGCATTTTCATAATTATCTGAATTATTATTGAAGTATTTTTCTACTTCGGCATCAATTCCAACATAACTACGATTAATAGTAACGCAGTGTACATTATAATGGTTTTCGAAATCTTTAACAGCATTCTCGTTATCTGCTATACCAATAATGATGTAAACATTTTTTGTGCAATCTGTATTAGCCATAGCTGTTAAAGTTTTTACCATTTTTTGTATTGTGTTTTTATTTAGACTTCCATGATTTAAATCTATAATACCCAATTTAAAATCAACAGTCTGTGTTTCTGATAAAATGTTTTTTAGAACATTAAAAATTTCTGTTTGTAATCCAACATTTTTCACACAATTTGGAGCCTGTTTAATGGTAACTGCCTCTAGTTTTTCTTTAAAAAATTTTATAGCTTCATCACGAATCTCCTTAGACCAAGAGTTATCTTCAGTAATCTTAGTTAACGCTTCGTTACCACAAATTCCATCTAAAACACGTGAGGCTTTAAAAGAATCTCCAATTATTTTACTTTCTTTTTTCAATTCCCAAATAGCAAGAATTAATGCTGTAAAAATTTTAGATTTTCCTCTTGTAGCTCTTTTAGTAAAAAGTAAATCTGTAAAAGTTAATTTTGCAACATTAAGTATTTTTTGTAATTCTTCATATATTTCAAAGAAAGAATGGAACCAAATATCACTGCCATCTGATTGAATAATGTTTTCTAAATTAGAATAGTTATCTCTTTTTACATTGTAAAAAGAATCTAATGTTCCGCTATTTACACCGCAGTCCTTGCCTAAAATCATGTAACCGTAAATCTGGACTAAAGCTTCTTCATCTTTTGATCTTCTAATTTCGATTTCTGTAATAATATCATGTTTCACCCAGAACATTTCTTTAACATCAATGCCATATTTTAACTTTTTATTACTAATACTAATTTTAGGCATATCAAAAATATCAATGCAATCTCCAAAAGTTATATCTCCTCTAATATTAGCAGCAGTCTTACTTACTAAATCTGAAAATCTACTAACTATTCCTGCTTGCCTTAAATCCTGTTTTGTAAGCTTCTTTCCGGTAGAGTTAATACGTTTAAAGATTTCATTAACTGTATCGGAATCTGCTACATCTGTGGTTGTAGTTGGTAATTCGTACTCTCCAAACTGCATGCAGAAATCAAAATCTAAAACAGGATACTTCTGTTCAAATACTTCACTTGTACAAAATAAGGCATCTTTATTACAATAGTATTCCTTTCCTTCCCATTTTACTGGAAATTCCTGTTTAATAAAAGAAAAAATAGCATCTAGTCTCTGCAATCCATCAATTATTTCTCTTTCTTTTCCATTACCTGTTTTTGCAAAAAGAAATAATGGCACTGGATACCCATGTAACAAAGTATCAATAAAAGCTCTTTTTTCTTCAATAGTCCATACGAGCTTTCTTTGGTATTTTCGATTTACCAAAATCAAATGTCTTTTATAGGCATCTTTAAATAAATTATTAATCTTTTCTCCCATAGTTTTAATCTGTAATACCTCTTCTTTCATAATTTACCTCCATTTTACTATATCTATATATTTTAGTAAATTATAAGTGGTAAAATATCAAAGTATGTTTTACTACTAAGCTACTATACTTTAGTTTGTTGAAGATACCTGGCTAAAGTGGTATACAAGGTAAAAAGAAGTTCACTTGGTTAAAATGGATTTCTGAGACTGCTTTTACTGGACTAGAACTTTTTGACATCTTCTGGGCTAAAGTGAACTGAATTAAAGTCTTCTGAGTTAAAGCAGAATGAGAAAAATCCCAGAGGACTGTGACATCTTCTGGGATTCTGTTAATTAAAGATCTTCAAGAGTATTTGAATTCTTAGCATTCTCTCTTTTATTTTCTAAATCATTTTGCTGGATTGTTTCTACTATCGTTGTTATGTATTGTTCATCATTTTCTGGGAAGAAGTATTTTGTTATGATGGTAAGTAAACCAATTACTAATGCAATGAAAGATACACTTGCTGTTATTATCGTGGCTAAACCAGTGTATGATACACTTGTAATTCTAAGGAATGCAACAATGATGGCTGCGACGAAAATAATTGTGAATATGACAATTATAGCAAGGCATGAGTAAAATAAAATGTCTTGCTTGCGAGCATTCCTTTCGGTCTTCTTCTCATATGTTTTTACGTAAGCTGCTAACAGCCTTGTAACCTCTGTATCACGCTGTTTTTGTTCTTCTGTTGTATATTTATCTTTAAAGGGTAATGCAGTATCATCAGAAGTTGAACCAAAAACTTGTGATGCATTTCCTAATCGTTGTTGATCAAAATTATCATTCATAGCTGTCACCCAAATCCATTGTATCTAGGATACGATTTATAATATCTTCTGTCGGAACTTTATAAATAGAAGCAAGTTGTGCTATGAGAGTATTACCAATCATACCATTTGATTTTAAATATTTTAGCATACGTTCAAAAGAAAACCTTGGAATTAATAAAGCTTTGGCGAAATATAAAACATCTGGGTCTTCCTTCATTTTTATATCCATTCCTTTCGCACTGCTCAAGGCACAAAACGTCATGAAAAAACGTTGGCTTGTTGCAGCTTTCTTTTTATAATTGTTTCCATAGGGATATTCAGTACACTACAAATCACGGGGAGGTGAGTGGGCTGTCCGTTTATCGGATGACCGTATTTTTATATGTGTAGAATACTTTTTCAAGCACGAAAAAACTTCCCGAACTGGAACTCGCTATTGATGGTTTTATCACACCTGAACAAGCTGGTAAATTAAAGGTTATCAAAAAGCCCTTTGAAGATTTGGAATCCCGGAAAGCAGAGCTAGAAAAACTGATCCTTGCGCTCGCCAGTCCCTATCAGCAAGAACTCGACCTAATCCTAACTGCTCCATCATTCAAAAATAAATTCACTGCTATCGGAATCATTTCCGAAATTGGTGTGAACATGGAGGCTTTTCCTTCGGCGAAACACTTATGCTCATGGGCTGGTCTTACTCCAACCAACAATGAAAGTGCAGGGAAGAAAAAATCTGTCCAGGTTTCCAAAGCCGGATGTTATATCAAACCACTTCTAGTTCAATGTGCCAACTCAGTGGTTAAAAGTGAAAAACATCCTGAAATCCGTAACCGCTATCTTCGTTTAAGAAAACGTCGCGGTCACAAGAAAGCAATCATTGCAATAGCAAGAATGCTTCTAACAGCATTATACAATATGCTGAAAAATAAGGAACCCTATAATGCTGAACTTTACCGAAAAAGTGAGATTCTCCCTGTCAATCGTGAGATTACAATTGAACAGGCAATCTTAATGGCACAATTCCAAGGTTATAAAATCAAGTCAGCTGCTGAATAGACCTTAACTTTGCTACATATTCAATTTTAAAAGACCACCATATGATGGTCTTTTTGTGATGTCCTTAATGGAGTGGATATCCTCTACTATTCTTTTTCAACCTTCTCGTATTATAAAGTAGCAGTGTTTATAGTCGCTCTCCAAGAACTGTATGCTATACTGTTGGAGATACTGTCTTTGTTTAATCTCTCCTACCACTTGATGGTTTTTGAAAGGCTACAACCACAGTCTCTTTGTATATTTGTTAATCAGTTAGATACCGCTTAAAGTGCCAGCATGCAGTTTTCAAAGTTCAAATATATCTGAAATGCATTTCTGCAATTCATTCAAAAACTTTCATTTTAGACTTGACTTTTAATAGTTGGTATTTTTATATTTTATACATAACACTCATACAGGTCATTTACAAGTGTTTTTATTTTATACAAGAATTTCATCATGTAAACATTAAAATAACTCTACCGGACAAATACAGAGTTATAAAGCCTAATTTGAAAAAATCAGACGTTTAAACAATAAAGTTATGTTAATAAAACCTTAGTTTTATTTTTTTCCAATTTTCGTCCAGTTTTGATATTTTTCTTGTTTCTACATGAACTTTATGATAAAATCATCTACAGTCAGGCTAACGCACGTAGGGATAGTCTGGTGGTTGTTCCTTCCGGAAACGGAAAGGAGAACAGTATGAATACTATGGAAATATTAACTTTAATACTTGTGATTTTCACAGTTCTTACATACATTGACAGCCACCACAAATAAAAATGGCTACCTCCTACGCCAATAGGAGATAGCCGTATAATTTTATAAACATCGTTTATAAGTTTCCGGTGGCAACCATCGGACAGCGCAAATATCCTTGATTGCTTTGGTTTGATTATAACGTATCCGCTTCTAAATTGCAAGCGGTAAAGTTAGGGAAAGGGAAGAATCTTAATTGGTTCTTCTCTTTTTTTTACGCTTTCAAACAAAAAAAATAGGGATAACTTAATATCCCTATCTATCATGCAATATTGCCTTTTTTAAACCGCTTCACAGCTTATTGTTCGTCAACAATTAGTCAACAGAAACGATTTCTTTTTTATTGTAAGAGTTTCTATATCGTATATCTACTTATATCTACCTATAAGTACCGATTTAAGCCATTTTCAAAATCCCATTTTGTTATAACTACCTATATCTAACTATATTTATTGATTCTACTGGGGTAAAATCTGGGGTACGTTTGACGTTTGGGGTACAATATTGCGATTAATATTATCTACTCGATTAAATTCACTAATCAACCTATCTTCGTTCACATGATTATATATATTCATTGTTACTTGAATATTACTATGTCCCATAATTTCTTGTAGAACTTTTATATCCATTCCACTCTCAGCCATTCTAGTACAAAATGTATGACGCAAAATATGTGGAGTAAAATCAGGAATATACAAAGGTTCTCTATTTTCAAATAATGCATTTTCTTCTTCTGCTTTATTATATTCTGCTCTAATTCCATGAAAAGCTCTAGTTATTGTAGCAGGTTTGTTTAAATTACCATTTTTATTTAAAAATAAAAATCCTTTATATCCATTGAATTCTGATGATTGATTGATAAAATATGTGTCAACTCGATATTGTTTTAACATTTCATATAAAGATTGAGAAATAGGAATTATTCTTTCTTTTTTATTTTTCGGTGGGGAAATATAAAATTGACATTTCCCATCTTTCTTTCTATATAATAACTGATGATTTATGCTAATTATTCTGTTTTCAAAATCTATATCATCCCATGTAATACCTAGTGTCTCACCAATCCTTGTTCCAGTACTTAACATAAATTTAATCATTGGATAACGATTGGAATAATTTTTCGATTTATTTTTAATATAATATAATAAATCTGATTCTTGCTTTTGAGTCAAAGCCTTTTTAGATGAAATCATTGAACCTCGCACATAATCTTTCATACAATCTCTACATGGATTTAAACGAATGATGCCATCATTTATTGCCATTTGAAACGAAGGGAATAATAAGTTTTGATATAATTGAATTGTACCAATTGCAAATTTTTTATCTTTGTATAAATGAGCATAAAATTTAGCAATATCTGATTTCTTTACCTTCTCAATATTTAATTTCCCTAATGTGGAATTTTTAATGTTTTTATTCCAAATATGAATATAATTTTCTATTGTTGAATTTGCTAGTGCGACCTTTCCATTTAAATATTGTAAAACTAAATCACCAACTGTAGATTTTGCGGAATAGGTATCAATATTATCTTCTAAATCTTTTTTTATGGTTTTCTCTTTTTCTCGTAATGAAGTGTCGTTCTTTTTCCCTACTGGAGTTTTGTCCGTTGATACTAATTTCCATGCATATATATCTCGTCTTATACCTTTTGTATCTGTATATCTGAATCTATACCTTCCGTTTTTTTGTTGACTTTCACCTTCTTTCAATAATCTACCTTTGTTGTCTCTTCTCTTTTCATTTGCCATTTTAATCAACTCCTTAATAAAATAAGGATATGGTAATGTAGTATTTATTCATATTACCATATTTTTTCTTATCTTTCAAATTTAAATTCTATCTATGGAATTTATGTATTGATCAAAAAGCTTTCTCTTAATGAGTCTTTTTCGATTTCCTATCCATAGTACAAAATTACAATCTTCATCATCTGTAATTGTTCTTAATTTATCTATTCCTATTTGAGAATATTTTGACGCTTCTTCCAATGTTAAATTTTGTTTGTGCCAAATAGGAATTTCTATTTTTCTTTTTTCAGACATATATAATTCTCCTTATAAAAATAACCCTCTTAATTTCAAGAGGGTATAAATATATGTTAATTATATTTCTTTATTTTCTCCCTGTACTTCCAATTCCACCTCTATCCTTTTCACTTAAAAATACAACTTCATCAAAATGTACCTTTGGCATCTTCTTCATGATACGGAACTGACAGATACGATCATTTACATTAATCTTAGTATCTTCCATAGCAATCACAGGCATAAACCACTGATCGTTATTTCCACAGTAAGATTCATCAATAAGTCCCATATGGTTTGTCTGAATAATCTTCCATGTCTTATATGTACTACTTCTTGGAATAACATGAGCTTCATAACCTTTTGGTAACTGCATCGCAACACCTAATGGAATTAATGCGAATTCACCTTTATGTAATTTGAATGTATCAGCCGCACGAAGGTCTACCCAATCAGATTTACCACCAATAAAATCAACTTTATCAATCTTGTCGGTAAAATATTTGATTTTAATAGATAAACAATCATCTTTATTATCGGACATATCTTTTACTTTTGTAGTGATCTTTTTCTTAGACAATCTGTCCATCACTTTGTTATATTCTTCGATTGTTTCCTGCGCCACCATATTATTTTCTACTAACTCAGGATTATAGAATGGAGCATATAAATTTCCTTTATCATCTGTTACTGTAATTGTTAAGCTTAAATCATCTAACATCACAAGAATATTTAAGCTAATATATTTTTCATATAGAAAATGTTTTAATGTATAACAATCACCATGCTCTTTTCTGAATCCGCATTTCTTTAAAACAGATTCGTTTACCTTTTTGTTCAGTGTATATTCATTCTTTCTCACCATGCTATTTATCTCCTTTTTATATCATTTTTTGATTCTAATGAAACACAGATTTCATCGTCAAATTTATTCATTTTCTTGCTCAATATGTCTAAAAATTGGTGGTTTTTCGTTAATTTTTTCAAATAAAGTCACATAAAGAACCCCATTTTTGACCTTCCAATCATAATTTTCATAGACATCTGTATTAATTGGAACTTCTTTGTAAAAAGTTAACTTAGTATCAAGAACTTTTCCTTCTCCTGTAAAAATTAATGAAGCTTCTTTTGTTTTATTTACAAATTTTTCCTCACATTTAATTTTCATACCTGCAACATTAAATCCATATGTGATTTTGGTGTCGTACTGTTTTGTAAAATCAGATATAATATCAAATGTAGAAATTACTCCTCCATAAAATGGTTCTACAGGTTCAAAAACATTCCATTCATATTTCCACTTAGATTCCTTTTTATCATAATCTTTTCTCCAATTCTTTCTTCAAATATTCTAAATAAGTATTCCATTCACCAATACAATGAATATACTCTTTACTTTTTAACATCTTTTTTCGCATATCCTGTTTAATATTAATTGCTCTATATTGCTTCTTTTTTTGAAGATATTTAAACAAAAAATCATTTGTAATTTGTGAGAGGGTTAATAACTTATCTTTAGGGACTGTGTCTGTTATTACTTTATATTCTCTTAAATCATCTTCACTTATTTCATATTTTGCTTTGGGTAAATTTTTAGTTGAGAAAGGACTAATGCCTGCGCCTGATGTTTTAGGCTTGAGATATTTAGCAATGAGATCAATATTTTTTGCATCAAATTTGAATTCGACTTCACCATCGGTATCATGAATATCTTTAATCGTTCCTTCTTTTTCAAGGTTTGAATATAAAACTTCATAATTTCTATCTTCTGGTACATTCAATTCTTTTGCAATCGCAATTAAAATATTATGTCCTCTTCCTAGAGATGGAATATATGCCATTAATGTAGAATGTCCATAATGTGTGATTTGAGAACCACCCATACAATCAATATAAATATCATTCTGTTCTAACATTCCATTTTCATCTCTAGGAAAATCATTTGTAATTTTATCAATCGCTGTTTTCAAGCGATATTTACCTTTAAATTTTATTAAATATGCCAATGAATTATTCCTCCTCATATTGATACTTTTTAGGTCTATTTGCTTGTGCATCTAATACAATTTTTAATGCATCTTCCCTATCAAGAAAAATAAGTTTATTGATATCATTATAAGAAAAAAGATAACGGTGCTTATCTCTCTTATCAGTTGCAGCAAAATATGTATCTCTAATAGATTGTACAACCAAATCACATACATCATATGTAACCGTATTGTGATGAATACGAGCATAATATACTTTTTCTTTTAGTTTTACTGGTTTGTCTTCCATAGAATTACCTTTCTTTCTCTGAGAGATTTTTGTACATTAATAATTCTCTGGTTACTACTTCCTCTGAATTCTAAATTCATATCTCTTAGTTCATCTACATATCTACCATCTATTAAGACATTACACATAGAAATAATATCTTGACGTAATTTAATCAGCCTATTTCTTTCAAAATTTACATCACCTGTTGTAACTGGATGAAAAATTGTTTCCCATGTATAACCTGTATACATCCAAAGTATCTTTTCTGGATGTATTTTTTTTATATTTTTAATTAAATCATATACTCCTTCAAGGTTCTCATCTGCTAAACATTCCCCTCCAAGAAAAGAAACTCTTTTAATGTATGGTTTCTCAATTAATTCAAGGAATTCGTTTTTTGCTTCTCTCGTCCATTCTTTTCCACCGTTAAAATCCCATGTATCTTGATTGAAACAGTTTTTACAGTGAAAGTGACATCCTTGAACAAAGAGGGCGACACCTACGCCCTCTCCGTTAGAGATGTCCATGCTTCTAATTTGTGAGTAACGCATTAATTATTCTCCTCGTATTCTAAGTCATCTAAGTGTTCGATGCGGTCGTGGATGTCTCCCAACCTACCTTGATTCCATCCATTTCTTGCAGTTCCTTTATAACCACAAGTTCTTCGTGTAATATCCATTGTCCTTACATCTCTGTTGCCACAATTAGGACATTCCCAAATTAATTTACCATCTTCATCAATAAGATTAATTTCTTTATCCCATCCACAATTCTGGCAGTAATCACTTTTTGTATTTAATTCAGCGTACATATTGTTGTTATAAATGAATTTAATTACTTCTAAGATCGCAGGAATATTATTCTCCATATTTGGACATTCAATGTATGAAATACTACCACCTGGACTTAGTTTTTGAAATTTTGCTTCAATACGAAGTTTTTCAAAAGCATCAATCTTTTCAAATACTGGAATATGATATGAATTTGTCACATAATTTCTATCTGTAATACCTTCAATCACTCCAAATCTTTCTTTAAGTTTATTTGCAAATTTTTCTGTTGTTGCTTCCAAAGGTGTTCCATATAAGCTATAATCAATATTTTCTTCTTTTCTCCACTGTTCGCATTTGTCATTTAATGCTTGCATAACTTCAAGTCCAAACTTTTCGCCAATTCCTTCATCAGAATGTGAATGTCCTGTCATGTATTTTACGCATTCATAAAGTCCTGCATATCCAAGAGATAAGGTAGAATAACCACCGAATAATAACTTATCAATAGTCTCTCCTTTTCCTAATCTTGCATATGCTCCATTCTGCCATAAGATTGGCGCAACATCAGACGAAACACCTCTTAATCTTTGATGTCTAATTTTCAATGCCTTATGACAAAGTTCTGTTCTTTCGTCAAAAATCTTCCAAAATTCTTCCATGTTGCCACTAGAAGATAATGCAATATCAGGAAGTGAAACTGTTACAACTCCACAATTGAAACGTCCGTAGAATTTCGGTTTATCATTTTCATCATGCCACACTGTTAAAGCCGATCTACATCCCATAACAGGATAACAATTACCGTCTTTCATTTCTTTCATAATCTTTTCTGAGATGTAATCTGGAACCATACGCTTAACTGTACACTGTGCGGCTAACTTTGTAAGATACCAATATTTATCACCTTCATGGATGTTATCTTTTTGAAGAACGTAGATTACCTTTGGAAATGCAGGTGTAATATAAACACCTTCTTCATTCTTTACTCCAAGTAAACTTTGGCGTAATTCTTCTTCAATTAGCATTGCTAAATCATCTTTTTCTCTTTCATTTTTTGCTTCATTAAGATACATAAACAATGTAATAAATGGTGCTTGCAACACCTTATCTCATATTTCTACAAAACCGTGGACTATATCTTCGTAGCTGGTATTTCGGCAATCTAATAAGATTGGTAAATTATTTTTTACATGGCGTATCAATAGCCATCCTACGATAATCACTCTCTTTTTATAAAGTAGGTTTTCTCTAGTCTCTACACGCATTTATAATATAATTATAAACTTTGCACGGTATTACCTTTATCTCACCATTTTCAGGTTTAGGTTCTCTTAGTCAGCTTATTCGTCTATGGTCTAAGTCCTATTATCGGTTTGCTCTCAATAGGAAGTCTTATTTCGCTGATACCGTTAGCACGCACTATTATGCGTACACCTCTGATTGAGTTAGCCAGCTTTTACAACAGCCAAGTTTACACCAACCGTTAGTTGTCATGAGGGTTGTGATCTGATACTGAATTGTCTGAATACCTTTTTCAATTTCTTTCTTTAAACGTTCTTCTGCAATTTCGTCAATTACATTTTCCAATTCTGTTTCATCAAGAATAGTATCTACAATATCAATTAACTCATGTTCTACTTCTTTTCTAATTTTTTGTCTTGAAATATCTACGAATGGAGCAAGATGAGCTAAAGAAATACTCTGTCCTCCATACTGACTTGAAGCTACTTGTGCAATAATCTGAGTCGCAACAGTACAAGCTGTAGAAAAACTATGTGGTTTTTCGATAAGAGTTTCAGAAATAACTGTTCCATTTTGAAGCATATCTTCCAAATTAATGAGACAACAATTAGTCATAGATTGAATCAAATAGTCTTTGTCATGTACATGAATAATCCCATCTACGTCAGCCTGTACAATTTCTGGCGGAAGAATATATCTTTTTGCTGCATCTGTACTAATAATTCCTGCAAGATAATCTCTTTGTGTTGTGTTCAATCTTGGATTTTTATTAGAATTTTCATTTTTCCAATAATTACTTAAACCTTGTAATAATTCATTTGTTTCTTTATCTATAGTATTTTTTTCTCTTTGAAATTCATGAATACTTCTATACCCCTCATATGCTTTTGCAGTAAGTCTCTGTTTTTTAGTAATTAATTTATCATAGACTAAACTTTCAATATCTGAAATATCTACTTCATCTGCATTTTCATTTTTAAATTCTTCTTCAATTTCTTTTGCAACACTTTCTGCAATTTTAGGTTTTACAATTCCTGAACCATTTTTCATCGATTTCATAATAGCGTTGTAAATTTTTTGCCCATCAAATTCGACTAAACTAGCATCTCTCTTAATTACTTTCAATATAATTCCTCCTATTTTACATATCAATATTTTCTTTTACAAAATCTACCACTTCTCCGTTTTCAATTACTGCCATCTCCTTTCTAATCCCATACATATAGATACAATCGCCTAGAGTTATATTCTCTAAAGCGATAATTCTTTCATAATTTGTTTTCATAAATAAAATCCTTTCTTACATATCTTTTATTTTAACTTTAAGTTCCTCTAAATTCTGATATTTTTCATTTTCATAGTTTTTATGATTTTTAAGAATTAAATGAATCTGTTTGCTGCAAATTAAGTCAAGAAGAACCTCTTTTTCTTCTTTTGTGAAATAAGATTTTGTTGATTTTTCAATAGATTCCTCTCTAAGTTTCACTGCCATAATTTATTCTCCATAATAATCTTCAATATAATAAATTGCATCCTGCATAGAATCTTTACTCTCAAAAACTTTGTCAATTTGTTCATATAACCAAGGATGAACAAAAGTATTATTCGTATTATCTAACTCTGGCAAAAATCCAATAATTGGTAAACCCAAAATATATGCATAAAAAATCTCTTCGATTGTTCCTACAGATGAATCGACATCTTTTAAATTTACTAATAAGATATCTGATGTTTTTAATTGATTTAACTCGTATCTCATGATTTCTTTCCCATCAGAATGTTCATTATAATTGTAATATCTCGTTGGATTGAAAATATTAAAATTAGAATTAGTTAACTGAAATTCTTTTTCTGTTTCTTTTCTCCAAGATTCAGCATAACCTTCTTCTTTTGTTCCTAAATAACATCCCATTGCACCAGACAAATATACTTTCTTTTTCATTCAGTCACCTCGTACTTTTCACAAATATTTTTAAAACATTGAAAATCATATGATGAACAGCTATGGATACCAACTGTAATATTTTTATTACAAATTGACATCATCCCTAATGCAGATTTAGCATCAATTGTATATCTTCCAACCATTGCATCTACATCAGAAATCACCATATTATTTAAATCATTTACAAAATTCTGCAAATCATTAATATTTGACAGATTGATTAAATACGTTTTCTTTAACATTTATTCTCCTTACTTCTTGATAAATACATCATAATAATCAACTCCATTCTTTGTTGTGAGTTCATGATGGTCTACGTAAATATCTATTTCGTTACCATTAATTCCTCCACCACAATCATCTGCATAGTATTCATTACCATTGATATATACTGTAGTGCCATATGGAATTACATCAGGGTCAACAGCGATTGTGTAATCACTATAACAAATATGTCCTGTACTGGTTAATCTTCCATATCCTTCGCTGCACTCATCACAGTTACAATAATATGTGATACGGAATCTGCCTAAATTTTCAAAAGGATTATTCTCTGATAAATATTCATCCCATACAAAACCTTTTGTACCATCTTTAAGCTTTACAATATCCCAACCACAAGATCCATCACCAATACGTTTTAATTTCGTACCGATTTGCACAGTTTTAATAACTTCACTATCTACAGATGGTGCTTTTCTAATATTTAATGTAACGGTAGTATACATTGTTTTTACATCACGTTTCGTTGAAAAAAGTTTTTCATCTTTCCCATTGAATACATTTAAATAACCATCATGATTGTTTTGAATTTTTACTGTTTTTACTTTAAAATATGTCTGAAAATTTAACGTCCCTGCCCTTACAGGGACGACACTGAGTACAGATGAGAAAGCTCCCACCATAAATAATTTTGTTAACTTGTTCATAAAACCTCCTATTTTTTTATTCTCCAATTATTTTGATAAAATCATCTTCTGATATGATTGGAATATTTAATTTCTTCGCTTTGGTATTTTTACTACTTGTGGAATTTACATCATTATTAATTAAGAAACTGGTATTGGATGAAATAGAACCAACAACTTTACCACCCAAAGATTCAATCTTTTCTTTTAACGCATCTCTATTTGTAAAATGATGTAATTTACCAGTGATTACAAAATTCTGACCTTTTAATTTATCTACATTGATATTATTCTCTATCTTTTTAAATCGGAAATGCCTTTCTAATTCAAGAAATTCTTTAACATTATCAGACCACCAATCAAATAAAGAACGAGCCATTTTATCTCCAAATCCTTCAATTTTAGTGAACTTATATGGAGATTTTCCCATAATTAATTTGAATTTTTCGATATCATAATCACAGAATTTTGCAATATCTTTACTGACTGTAGTACCAATGAGTGGAATCGATAGAGCTGAGATAAACTTATCTAATGTAATATCTTTTGATTTTTCTATATTCTCCATTAACTTCTTAGTAGATTTTGCGCCAAAACCTTCCATGCGAGAAATTTTATCTTGATATAAAGGTAAATGATAAATGTCTTCAACACATTGTAACCATCCTCTATCAATAAATTTCTGTAATGTTGCTTCTGACAAACTATCAATATTTAAAGCCTTTTTAGATACTGCATGACAAAGCTTTCCAAGGAGTTTACCTTTACAGTTAGGATTGGTACAAATAAGTACCTCGCTATTATTCTCTTTTTCAATTTTTGTAGGTGAACCACAAATAGGGCATTCGTTGGGGATTAAAATAAAATCAATATCTTTATACATCATGCATACCTCCAATGATATCCTCCGCATGTTTTTCTATCTCCTCTACAACACATCGTTATCTTACTCTGAGTAGTATTCTCGACTTTTCTTGAAGCTTCAGTTGCGCTTTCGTAAATTATTCCAGTTTCTATATTTATTACTGGACGCTTTCTTGAATCGGCTGCTTTTCTAGCATTTTCCTTACGCATTTTTAACATTTCTTCTGGATGATCCTCTTGCCATTTATGCATACTATGAGCACGTTTCTTCCCAATTTCTGGGTGATTTTTCATCCATTCCATTGATTTATCAATCATATTCCTAGAAACATCTCTGTAGCCACCAGCGTTTATGTTATATCCATTTTCTATATTTCTCGTATTATAGTAATTAATCCAATAATCCTCTCTTTCATATGCGTATTTTAACGTATACAATCCTTCTTCTAATATTTTATGTTCGAAACTGTCCCAACCATATTCTTGAATAGCCTCGTAAAACAATCTACACGACTTATACAAACTGGGACACCTCCATCTTCTCTCTGGAGGATTTTGATAAGTACATCCAATGTACTTTTTATTATTTTGTTTATTTACATGCATGTAAATATAAACATATTTTTCTTCGTATAGATTTTTACTTTGCAATTTTCACTCCACTTTCTACTTTTGGTATTATCATATTTCTTTTTGAAACAGTTATTTTTTGACCTACATATGGAATTCCTAAAGTTTCTTTTAATACTGTTATGTTACAGAGAGAAGCCCTATTCACAATAGTTCCATCAATTTCTACATCATTGAAAACTGCAACGGGAGTTAATGTACCACTCTTACCCATTGTCCATTCTATATTTTTAAGTGTGGTTGTTTTTTCTTCATCATAAAATTTGAATGCCAATGAATGTTTAGGATGATGACCCGTAAATCCAAGAGATTTTCCATATTCTACATTATTATAAGTAATTACAAGACCATCAATTGGATATGATTTTTCTTCCGCAATAGATTTTAATTCTTCAATTTTTGCATTAATATCATCTGTTTTACTGTTATATGTTACATAAGGAACTACTTCAAATCCAATACTCTGTGCGAAATTAAAACCTTCTATAAAATGAGTAAATCCAAATGGAATTTTCCATGCTACAAATCTCACATGACGTTCTTTTGCAATCTTATTATCTAATTGCCTTACTGAACCCGATGCTAAATTTCGTGCATTCTTATATTTATTCTCTTCTGATAGTTTAGAATTAATTAATTCAAAGTCATTCTTCGTGATAATTGCTTCGCCTTCAATTTCAAATCTATGAGTATTATTAATTTGAAGAGGTAGATTATCAAATACTTTTGCATTATGAGTAATCAGTTCACCTTCTTCACCATCACCCCTGGTTTCACTTTGAATCAACTCTCCATTTTCGTAAGTATTAAGGACGGTAAGCCCGTCCATTTTAAGAGAAATGATACAATCCTTACCGTTAGAAAATTTTATTAAATCATTAACTGATTTTGTTTTACCAAGAGATAACATAGGATGTGAATGTTTTACTTTTTCGAGCTGTGATTTAACTTCATATCCTACTGTTTGAGTTGGTGAATTTGAAAGAATAATTCCTGTTTCTTCTTCTAATTTTTGTAATTCATCAAAGAGATTATCATAATCATAATCAGAAATAATTGATTCTCCTCGATTATAATAAGCATCTCTATACTCATTTAGAAGCTTTGTTAATTGTTTTATTCTTTTTGTTTTATCCATCTTTTCTTCTTAATCTCCTATAAGTATCCAATACTTGTTTCATATAATTTTTCTTTTCTTTCTTTTTAATATAATATGGAATACCTAAAATATTGCAAATTTCATCCGTTCCCATATTCAAAGATATTTTTTCCCAACGTCTTTTAGACATAAAAATACCCGAATGACACCAGTGACCCTTTGTTGAATATCTAGGGGTGTGTTTACAATAATCACTCCATCTACCAATGACTCCATCTTCGTCTTTCAAACCAATATCAAGAACTGCTTTATCAGATTTCGTGTAGACAACTTCGTATTCTTTGTACAATTTTCTTATCCTTCCTCTCCTATAATTAACTTACTGTAAGGTAGCCCTTTAATCCATTTGCAAACATCTCTCCACTCATCTAATTTATGATTTTTGCGTTGCCTGTAAATATTCGCCAGTACTTCATAGTTCAGCATGACGTTACGAGTCTGGTTATACGAAGATGGTAATAGCTGAATCATCTGCCACCAGTAATCTTTATCTTTTGTTCTTATATAATCATTTCTATATCCATTTAACACATCAATTGTGTCTTTTAAGCATCGCTCAGAAATCCATCGAAAATGTTCAGTAGAGAAATCATCCACCGTAAACTCTTTCTCCGCAATCTTGTGCATAGTGCTGCAAGAGTTTGCAACTGTACCTACTTTGTATGTATCCGCTTCTTTCCACCAATACAGGGGAGCAGTAATCCTTACATATACTGGCATCATTCTCATATACTTTCGATGTTCTGTACCAGCGTTAGAAAGACGTTGCATCAGGGAGTGGTCGTTTTCTCCCAATAGAAAATTAATATCATATATCTCATCATATTTTGTGGTATCACTATCACTTTTCACCCATGAGTTCATAGGATTCCTCATTCCTTCGATTATGAATTCCATCTGCTCCGGACTTGCCAGAACTACATTTTCTAATTTAATCATGTTTATATCTCCTTATTTAAAATATTCTCCTTCGCAAAATTATAAACTGTCCAATAAAAATCATCTAATGTCCCATTATTCTCTATTACAAAATCATAATCATAGTCAAACACACCTGCATCTGCCATATTAGAAGTAATGGATTTAACATCATTCCTTTTTATCAGAATAGTTTTTGCACCAAAAGCTTTTTTTGCTTTTTCAATCTCTTTTGGCTCACGAATGTCTATTAATAATATTCTCTTTTCTTTATCTTCTTTAAATTGATCTACTGTGGTTTTTATTGCACGAAACGGCATATTATTGAATTTACTTGTTAAGATTTTTAAATCACTTAGAAATTTTCTTGACTTTTCATTTTTTGTTCCATCCCATCCACATTGCTTTGCAATATCTTTTACCTTATCAATGGATGAATATTTTAATGTAGGAACAAAATCATTTAGATATTCAGCAAAAGTATCTTTGCCTGACCTTGCCATACCATTTGTTATAAAAATATATTTTTTAATTGTAATCACCTTTCTTTAGTCATCATAATATGTAAATTTATCTCCACAACACATACATCTTACAGTTTGCACTTCCATAATCGAAGTAGGAATAAATTCATATATGAATTGTTCTCCTGCTGATGCGTTAGATGTACAGCCTTGCGCCCGATGATTTTCAATCCAATCATCAATTGATTTATCTGTTTTGAATTTCATATAACTATTCTCCATATACCCAATAAGGTTCTTCATCATCACAATCATTATTATCTAGCCAACCACCACATATAAACTCTTTTATACTTCTTACATTACACTATATATTGTATTATTAATCGTTTTATACACAATATATAGTAATATTTTTCTAATGAAATCCGTATTTCATTTAAGGAATATAGTCGCTTATGCAACTACATCCTCAATACTTTTTTCTCCAACTGGAAATACTTCTGGATCTTCGGCAGCCACAGACTCTACATTTCTCTTTAACTGTTCAAAATAGCTATCTTTTAACTCACTTGCAATTCCTCTTCTTCCTAATTTAAGTGCAACATATGGAGTAGAACCAATTCCACCAAACGGATCAAATACAATATCGTTTGGATTCGTCCATAATTCAATACATCTCTGAATTACTTCAAGTTGTAATGGACAAATATGTTTCTCATCCTGTTCAGACCTTGCTGATTTTCTCTGTAATGTATCACTCTGCCTAATATCCATCCATACAGGTGAAGCGTAATTTTGCCATACATTAACAGGAAATGATTCATTTGTATGTTCTACTCGTTCTGGATTATCACCAGGTTTTCTAACTGTAATCACATAATCTGGAAGTCCTTGACGGCTCATGCTGCTATCTTTCTTAATCTGTTTATGTAAAAGTCCAAGTGCTTTTGTTCTCTGCATTTCTGTAACAGGATTCTTCCAAATAGTTACTTTACTATGGTAGATGAATCCACAATCCTGAAAGATTTTAAGCATGAGCGCAGGAAAATCTTTTAATCCAATAACACCATCTCTTGATTTCATAAGAGGTAAATCCATACAGTGAAAACTCAGAAGTCGTCCAGGCATTGTAATTCTATATAATTCTTTTGCAAGATATTCAAAATGGTTGTAAAATTCTTCATCACCTTTACAGTTGCCCATATCTCTATCTGAATTAGAGTATACATATAATTGTGAAAATGGTGGTGAAAAGATAGTATAGTGGATGCTATTATCTGGAATCTCCTTAGTAATTTCTACACTATCTCCATGATAAAGTGCATATCTATTTGCTACTGCTTGATCAATTACATTCATCATTATTCGAATTCCTCCCAGTTTGGTAACTTCATTGTTGTATTTGCTTCATATGGTGTAGTAAGCCTACACGTTGATTTAAGCTCTTTTTTAGTAATCTCTTTAGTTAGATTAATCATTGCATCTCTCATAGTGATAAAATCCAACTGTTTTCTTTCAATATTCTCTTTTACACAACCTTCTTTTGCTGAAATAATTATATATACATTGACTTCTTGAGTCTGACCAAAACGCCAACATCTTCTTACGGCTTGATAATACTGTTCAAAACTATCCGAAAGACCAGTAAAAACAACATTGTGACAATTCTGCCAATTCATGCCATAACCTGCTAATTTTGGTTTACTGATAAGACATTTTAATGTTTTATCTGAGAATGATAACATTGTTTCACTCTTGTATTTATTCTTATCACTTCCTTGTACATTTTTACTTTCTTCAATCAACTCATTTAATCTATCTCCTTCTGCGTTTAAATCACACCAAACTAACCACTGTTCATCTGAACTATTTACCAATTCCGCAGCCTTTTGACATCTTAATTCAAGAGTTTCTTTTCTTGCGTTTCTACGTTCTGTTAATGTAAGTGATTCAGTGATTGGTTTATCTCCATCAACAACAATCTCATGAACATTCAGATTAGGTAATTCATAATCTGTGCCGTCATATCCTAAATTTGATGGATTATCAATAAATACAGACCAACTTGCCATCCATTGCCAAAATACATCTTTTGCATGACCTTTTAATCTCCACTTAGATGTTTGACCACCATCATGAACAAAGAACATTGATAACATTTCTGAACGTGTCATAACTCCACAAAATTCAGAATGATTTCCCAACTCCATATAATCATTTGGAGCAGGTGTTGCAGTACAAGCTAATTTATAGGGAACATTTTGAAAATTTTCGATAATAGAAGTCCTCACTTTACCAGTGTAGGATTTAAGAATTGAACTCTCGTCTAAGACTACTCCAACAAATTCATTTGCTACGAATTTATCTAATTTTTCATAGTTTGTAATGTTGATTCCATCAATACAATCTTCCTGTTTCTCACACACTTTTGCATTGTAATGGAATTTTTCAGCTTCTCTCTTTGTCTGATCCGCAACCGATAGAGGTGCAAGAATCAAAACTTTACCGCCTGTATGTAAATGTACTTGATGCGCCCATGATAATTGCATTAACGTTTTTCCCAAGCCACAAGATGCAAAAATACAAGCTCTACCTTTTGCTAACGCCCATCTTACTACATCCTTCTGGAAATCAAATAGCATTGGATTTAATTTATCTTTATCGATATTAAATCCACTACTTTCTAGAACGTAATCCTTTTGTTTTAGAAAATCTTCGTAATTCATTAAATCTCCTTTTCATCAAATTTATATTTCTCTATAAAATCTAATTCTCCGTTAGACTTTAATTTCTTATATGTAATAAGCCAGTATTCATATTTATCAAGAATTGATATTGTTTCCCATAATCTATAATCAAATGGACGTTTTGTTTCAATTTCTACAATTTTTTCACATTTATCTTTTAATGTTTTTAAACCTTTACTAGCTTTTAATCTTATCATATCTATAACATAACTAATACCAGAATCATATCTTGAATAAAAGTCCAACTCATCTCTATATATTTTAGATTTTATTTCATAATAACAACGTACTCTATAATATATATTCTCTATATTATTTCTAGATATTTCCTTGTATTTATTTAGAAAATTCAATTCTCCATTCTCTTGAAATCTTTTACACTCATCAATCCAATATTGTAATTTAACATTATTTTTATCAGTTAATCGCCACAATGCATAATCAAATGGATGATGTGTTTCTTCTATTAGAATCTCTTTACAAAATTGAAACAAATTATAAGCATATTTATTTGATTTGCGCTTATCTTCACTAAATGTTGATGTATTATCATATTGTCCTCTCAATGAAGATAATTCTCTATCGAATAATTCTGTTTTTGCATTATAATAACAACGCATCTTATAATAGGTATTCTCTAAATTACTTTTATGTATTGGTTCACACATATAATATTTTTTATATTGTTCTTTTGACAATAAACAATCACTTCCCTTTTTATAAAATATGTGGGTGAGGATTTTCACCTCACAGGTACATTATTGTACAGATCCTAGCCTACCGAGGATGAAGAACCACCGTACCCCAGGTTAACAGCCTAGTGCTATTCAATCGTATATTTCTATACATTTCTCGCTACTCGATACACAATTACTTGTGTCTACATATTCCACCACCACATAATTTAGAATTCTATTTATTCTCCTTATAATATGGACTTTTCTTCTCATATTCTTTCAGGTACTTTAACATCTCATCTTCTTCTGGAAAGAATGGGTCTAGTTTATGAATTGCAACATAATTTAGAAAGTTTATCATTAACTGACCAAATCTCCAATCTGGATAACATTGCATCCATATTCTTTCTAATTCTTTAATAAATTCTGGTATTCTATTCTTATCTCTCATATTGACCTCCTGATTGACGAAAGGAAAATTTCATTTTATATTACCATTCATTTTTGCCCTCAATAATGCTTGTAAATATTCTTTAGGATTATCTTTAGCAGCTTGGAATCCTGCTTTTTGTCTTCGAATATCATCAAGTACAATTTTATATTTAGGGCTATTACTTACTTCTTCTCTATATTTCTGCACTTCTTCACGGGTTACTATCTCTTTATCAACTAAAATTCTCAATACAACTTGTACGTCAATTGCTGTTTTAAGAATAGTTTCTTGTACTTGCAATTCGTGCAGAGCTTCTTCTGGTTTATAAAAATTATCATTGCTTACTGGCATTTATTTACCTCTTTTCTATATTAATTCTCATATATAATATCTGCGACAATTTCTATATCCTCATGTGAACTTTCTTCTGGATAGTCTCTTAAACATTCAATTACATATGAATCTTGAATAATTATTACATTTTTCTGGAATAATAGTTGTTCGCCTCTTTCATTGTATACTACATATAGTGTTTATTTTAATTTGCACACTATAATCACTTCATTTTTAACACGTCAATCTGGATTATTGTCTAGTACATATTCTGCTATTTTACTTAATCTCATATATCTTTTCCTTACATTATTTATTATTATCTCCATTTCCTTATGAAACAACGGTTTCATTTATTTACAATATCATACATTTCAAGTGACTTACTTGTCATAGTTGCTAATTCAACATCTGTTTCCAATAATTCATATAAAACACAAGGTAATTCATCAATTAAAATATGTTTTGGTTTTTCCTTCATATAAATAAATTCTTCAACAGTATATACTTTAATGTATTTTTCTGTTATACCTTCAAGAAAATGTTTTTGATTTTTTGTTCCTACTAAGATTGGATATCCTGTTTTAATCGCTTTATTAACAATAATTGTAGTTTTACCAGTTCCTCTAGGATTATTTAAAATTTCCATATGTATTTATTCTCCTCTCCTAATAACCTTTCACTTCTTCCAAAATACAAGAAATATCATTGTCTAATGTTCCATCATCATTGGTATGATTATCTACTACTTTAATTACATCCTTCTCGCCCAATATTTTCTCTTCGTCTTTACTGTAAATACTCGTTAACATACCATTTTTAATTAATTCATAAACTATATCCAGATAATCTCGCTTGTCACTATATTTACAATTAGGATTTTTATGTATTCGTGGGTCATCCCTACTCCAATCAAATACATCAAAGAAAATATTACTTACGAATAACATTTTTCGTCCTTTTACAACGCAAAGATAATAGCATTCTGCATCTGGTGGAATACCTTTGCATTTCTTGAATCCATATTTAATAAATTCTTTTACTTTTACTCTAGGAATTAACACTATTCAATTCTCCTTTAATACGTTCACTCTTTCTTTTACGTTTCTTATATAAATTAGTCAATTCTCGTTCTAAGTTTTTCTTTTCTATTGGATTCTTACAATATTTTATTCTCTTTTTAAGAGATGAAATTGTATCTTGTTTTGATTGGACTTCATTACAAATCTCATCCAGAACTTCACTAAGAGAAGGATATGTTCTCATTGATTCTAATAATTCTTTTAGTTTCATATCATAATCATCATAAAAAATACTATCTTGTTTTATCTTTTTCTTCTCCTTTTATATACAAATTTTATAATTGGGTTAATTGAAATTCTGCTTTCATTTAGTTACATTAATGCCATCCAAGTATTTCTCCTGTTATGACTTGTCCTAATACATTGTAAAAAAGCTTGTGGTTCAGCAAGTAATAAGCAACGCTTTTTTGCCCTAGTTATCAACGTATATAACATACAGTTATCCAATAGTTGATAATGTGTATTATCAATAATACCTATTACCGTTTTTCTACCTGCTCCTTGTAGTTTATGTACCGTCATAGCATAAGCAAGATCTAATGCGCTAAGCTCTTTTTTAATGTATTCAATTTGTTTATCCTTTCCGAAATTATCTTTATATGTCACAACACAATATTCTTCTTTTTTCTTGTTTTCATTTTCTCTTTCTCCAATATCTGTTATATAACCTATTTCTCCATTGAAAACATTTTTATCATAATCATTTATTGTTTGCATAACTTTTGCCCCAAGTTTAAATGTCACTTCAAAACCATCAATGCTTTTCAATTCTTCACCTAATATTTTTTCCTGGATAACTTTATTTATTTCTCGTGAACTATTAAGACATCCTTGTTTTCGAGGTACTGCAATAACGACATTATCAATACCATCCGTTTTAACTGATTGTAAAAATGTTTTAATTGCAATATTAAATAGTGATTGTCTATTTGTACGGAACATATAATACATATCATGTAATTCTCCATGAATAATTCTAGGTTGCAATGTTTCTGTAATGGGATTAATGTTTTCACGAATTTTATTAGCATCAACGAGGACTCCAGATTTTTCAGCTTGTCGCATCGGTTTTGTTAATTTACTTACAACCGAGTTATCAAATACTTCAATTAAATCTGAGAATATATTACCAAACCCTATTGGTGGTAGCTGTTTATGATCACCGCAAATTACAATTTTAGTATTATTATCAATTGCTTCTAACCAATTTAAAAACAAACTTGCATTGACCATACTTCCTTCATCCATGAACGCCACATTAGTAAGTAAATGATTATCTTTATTAAATGTAAACTTATTCAATCCAACACATCCTAATGTTCTATGTATTGTAGCGGCAGGAAAATCTGTTGCTTCTGTAATTCGTTGTGAAGCCATTGCTGATAAAGCGGATGCTGCTATATTTTTATTCGCCAATTGATATGCTTTTATAATTCCTCTCATAATTGACGATTTCCCCGTACCTGCTTTTCCTGTAATAAAGCTAACACTTCTTTGAAGTGATTGTCTGATTACATAATTTTGTTCAGTTGTATATTGGAAACCTTGTTCCTCTTCCGCTTGATTAATTGCATTGTCAACTACATCTTGAGGAACATCAAAAGTCAATGTATCTGCTTTTCTTTTTATAATATCAAATATTTTTAATTCAATATCATGATAATATTTTAGTCCTACACGTTCATTCTCAATATATAAAAATTCATCATTAGTTAATAACCAATCTATTTCATCTACACATTCAGGAACATTATTACTAATTGCAGACTTTAAAATAGATTCAGAACACCATGTATGACCATTACTTTCTCCAAGTTCTATAAAATAATATTTTACAAAAGCAACTAATCTATCTATAGAATCAATTTTGTCTGGATGTAATCTCAAAGCTAAGTCATCGACACGTTTGAACCCTAGTCCGTTAATTTTTGTTAAAATCCATGGATTTTTTTCAATTTCTTGCTTTAATAAGACAGGATTTGGTTCTTCTGTTAATAACTTTTTAATCATTGCATAAGTTACACCTAATGGTTTAAGCATTATAATAATATCCGAAATTAAATAGTTATTGATAATTTTTTCTTTAATCCTTTTCCATGTTAATTCTCTTACACCTTTTACTAAACTATAATCAATATCCTTTAAAGTTCCATTTGCAACATCATTTACTACATTTGGATAAGCATTTATTAACTTTTCAGCAATATTTTTAGAAATCATTGATTTTAAAAATAGCAACTGCATTTCTCTCGTTTGTGGGATAACCGCATAAATTGCAATCGGAGTGTACTGATCACCATATTTTTTGTCACGCTTATATTGCGCTTTAACGATATACTCTCCACCAACAACTAGATGTTGCATTTTACCTACTAACTTACTTATTTTTACATTCTTATCTGAATGGTTTTCTTTAAATGGATCAAATGTTTTAGATGGTTCTACAAAATATGGAATATCATCTTTTGTAGAGAAATTAAAACATCCCCATGTTGTTTCATCAGAATAATACGTTTCATTTATCACAAGTATATTAAACTGTAAAATATCATCTTCATTCATTTATACTTTCACCCCTTGTTTTCTCACATATTCTAACCATTTGTTGTATGGTTTTAATTTCTCTACAATTACTTTTTCTTCACTATCTTTCTTACAAAGAATTGCTACCTGTTGTCCTTTCTTTACAATGTCTTCATATTCTTTTAATTGGCTATGCCAAACAATTCCTTCTACCAGTCCAAAGCTTGAATAAATATTAATATACGCAAATTGTTTACCATTTTTATCTTTCTTTTTTTGAACTTTCGCTATAATACCAACCAATGTGCATTTTTCTCCATCAATAATATCTTCGAATGGTGTTAAAAATGTATACGCTGCGTCAAATGGATTGTCATTAATAAACACTTGCAATGTCTGAAATTCCCAAAATTGCTCATCTTCAAGATATTTTTTGTTATCATTAATATATTTTTTGAATCTATTTTTTTGAGTTTCATTAAACTGTTCTTTTTTTAACCTATTATATTCAAATAATAAAGCTTCTTTATCGTATACAATTCTCTTACCAGATTGAGAAATAATATAATTTTTTAAATTTATTCCCCAGTCTTCTTCAAGTTTTTTGTATGTTGGCAATGATTGTACGTCTGAAAATTTTAAAGGTTGATATTGAGATTTTAGATATGATATAAGTTTTTCTTTTTTATTTTTACATGGAATTGCCCCAGATTTAATTAACGCAATAACAGAAGCTTTGCCTAGAGACAGTCTTGTAAGCAAATCACTAAATGATTTATATATTCCATTATTCTCTCTTTCTTCAATAATTTGCTTAGAAAGTGATTCTCCAATACCACTGATTGCAGATAATCCAAATAATACTTTTCCATTATCGACTGTAAAATTCATTCCAGAATGATTTATATTTGGTGGTTTAACGCTTACTTTAAAATATTTTGCATCAAGAATATATTTGTTAATCGCACCTGCTTTATCTTTGTTTTGATTAAATAATGCTTTAAAAAAGTATGTAGGATAATGTGCTTTAAACCATGCAGTTTCAAAGCAAAGTACCGCATAACTATATGAATGACTTTTGTTAAAAAGATAGCCCCCTTTAGAAGAAAGTTCATCTGCAATTTTATTAGCAATTTCTTTTGAATAGCCATTGTCAACTATTTCATTTCTAAGAATTTCAGACTCTTTTTTAACTAATTCTACAATCTTCTTTCCAATCGCCTTACGGAACAAATCCGCACCGCCATATGTTCTTCCACCAAACTTTTTTACAATATCAAGTAATTGCTCCTGATAAATCATACAGTAATTTGTATCTTTAAGAATTTCGTCCATATCAGGATGAATTGATAGTGGTCTACTTCCTCCTGTAGCCATCTCAACATATTCATCAAGTGCGCCCATACTATCTGGTCTGTACAGTGCTAAAATAACAGAAATAACTTCAAAGTCTAATTGTTCTAATTTTGGTTTTAACCTAATAAGCAAGTCTTTCATTCCTGCTGATTCAACCTGAAATACTCCATTTGTTTTACCACTTGCTAGAAGTTCATATGTTAGTCGATCATTTTCAAACGCAGGATTGTTAATATCATAGTCCCAAGGATTTAAATGTAAGTCATCTTTAATCTCTTTTACAAGATTAAGAGTTGCTACGCCTAAAAGGTCAAATTTTACAATACCTATGTCTTCAATATAGTGTTTATCTGCTTGGATTACATGCTCACCATTTGTACCAATTTTCATTGGCATATAGTCATTGACAGATGTATCAACAATACCAATACCACCAGCATGAATAGATACTGTTTTTACACGACCACTTAAATGTTTCGCAATATCAAACAGTTCTGCATATTGTGGATTATCTATAAGCAATTTGGGATTTGTTTTCATACATTCGTCCCATTTATCAGATGTAAATTTTTGAGAAAGTTTTTGCATCTGGTTATATGGGAATCCAAGAATCTTACCTACATCAGTAATGGCTACTATTGGAGTAATATATGAATAGTTGATAATCTGACATACTCTATCTTCTCCATATTTATCTACAAGATATTTAATAATCGCATCTCTATCACCAACGTCTGTATCAATATCTGGAAGTCCTACACGTTCTGGATTTAAGAAACGCTCAAAAATTAACCCATATTTAATAGGATCAATATCTGTAATATGACAGCAATAACATACAAGAGAACCTGCGGCACTACCTCTACCTTTGCCAACTTCAATACCTAACTTTTCAGCAGCTTTAATAAAATCCCACACAAACAAGAAATATCCATCGAATCCCATTGAATGAATAACACCCATTTCATAGTTGAGTCTATTCTTTCTTATTTGTTGCGATTCTTCATCTAACTTGTCATACCCTCTATCTTTCCATCCTTGTTTTATTAAATGCCATAAAAATTCATTATTATCTTTATAACCATCTGGTAGTGGAAATGTTGGTAATTGAGGTTTTTGAAACGGCATATTAACTTCTTCAATTAAATCTGCCACCTTATTTGTATTTTCTAATCCAATACAAACATTTTCATACCCGATTTGACCATCCATACATTCATGAATTTCTTCTTCGGTCTGCATATAACAACCTTCATAGATTTCGCTATTCTCAATAGCATTTTTATCATTATTTGTACTTCTTCTACCAATTTGGATAAGTTTATCCTGATAATATAAATCTTCTTTTCTTGGGGCATGACTATCAGTTGTAATAATAAACGGAGTATTTGTTATTCTTGATAATTCTAAGATTTTTTGATTATATAGACACTGATCTTGATGACTATGAGATTGCATCTCAAGATAAAAATATGGGAAAATAGATTTATATTCATTTACATATTCAATACACTTTTTAAAATCTGATTCTCTTGCTAATTTACTTGCTAAACAAGCAGATGAAATAACAAAATTTTCTGCATAAGGTTTTAAATCTTCAATCGTACATCTTGGTTTAAAATAAAATCCTTCAAAATTACTTTTTGTAATAACTTTATTTAAATCTTTTCTTCCCTGTTCATTCTTGACAAGACAAATTAAATGAAAATATTTACTTTCTTTGTTTTTAATTGTAATGTCTTCACATTCATATAATTCACATCCATAAATCATTTTAATATCAGGATATTCTTTTTTAATAAGATCATAGTAAATAAATGCATAAGCATTTCCATGATTTGTGATTGCATATGCCTTTAATCCTATCTCTTTTGCTCTATCAAGCATTTCCTTTGGACTTCCATATCCATCAAGAAGTGAATAATAATCATGATTGTGTAATGCACTATACATATTTTTCTCCTACCAGTCGTCACCACTATCATCTTGACTAATTGTATTAATTACATTTACATCTTCGATAATAATTTGTGGTGTTCTAATACCGTTATATTCATTAATTGTTGGTTTTCCAACTATTGTAAATATAATCCCATCATTGTTATCCCATGCGTTTTGTAAAAAATCATATAATCTATTTCCTTCTTTACATTTAAACTGAACATATTTTATACCATTAATCATAAAGCTTATTGCATCTTCATTTTTGCCAAAGACTTCAAAACAATCTCTTGTTAATGAAATATTTTCTACCGCAATCATCGGTTCTTCAATTCCTTGACCAACAATATTTTCAAATTTTGATAATTCTACAATTAACGGAATTGTGACATGATTTATGTCTAAGATAAAATCAACTTTATATGTAGAATCATATTCAATATCTTTAAGAAGTATATTTAGCTGTTTCATGGCTTTCTCAATATTATCTAATGGTAAATCTACTATACCAAACGCATTTGGATGTCCTTTGCCTTGAATAATTTCTGTTGAATTAACAATATCTTTAAAACTATCAATAGGACTATGGTTTACGTTTCTTGCACTTCCACCATATACTGTGCTATCTGTTTTTTTATCATAGTATTTTTTTAGTAAAATACATGGTTTATTATATCGTTCTGCGATTTTAATAGCAGCTACACCAGTTAACCCACCGTCAAGATATTCTGTTGTATCAAGCATAATTACTTTATCTGTATCTGGTAGTTGGCTTACAATTTCAGAGATAATTTTTACACCTTTTTCTTTTAATTTGTCTTGTCTTGACTTTGCATTTTTACATAATCTTGCAGCCCTATCGTAAATATTCTCTTGAATAGTTTCCGCAGGTTTATTTTTTGTAGCACGTTTCTTATATTCAAAGACTTCATCTTGCTCGATAAATGCTTTAAATAATAGTTCTTTGTCTTCGAATGAACCAATACGAATCATTCCATTTAGAATTGGTGTAATATACCACTGGATATTGTGAATATTGATTTTGTCATTTATACTATAATCTTGTGATTTAATAAGTGCCTTAAAACATTTATTTGTAATATTTGACAACCCCACATCTGTTAAGTATCGTGTTTCAAATGATCTCATATCCATAACATCACTAATATTTGCTAAAGCACATAAATCCAAATAATCGTCTGCAAATTCATTCCAATTTTCAAAATCTAATGCTTGCAAAAATTTATAAACAACACCTGCTCCGCAAAAACTCTTATTAGTATAATTAGCACTCATTTGATTGTTTACAATTAATGCATAGGGATTTTTTTCTTCTGATTCATGATGGTCAAGAATTAAAATATCAATTCCATTTTCATTTAAAGTCTTACATTGTGTTACGTCATTTGTTCCTGCATCTGGGATAATAAGTAATTTTGTATCTTCTGGAACTGTAACATCATCATCAAGCCCATGAGACTTTGCCCTTTTGTGTAATATATATCCCACTGGATAATTATTATCCAATTGTTTTATATATGAATATATCATTGCAGCGGAACAATAACCATCTGGATCAGAGTCAACTAATATCTCTATTTTATTTCTATTTTCAAAATGTTTCATAAATAAATTAACTGCTTTGTCTATATTGTCTAACCTGGAATACGGAATAACTGCATCACTTTTTAAATTTAAATATTCATAGTAATTGTCAATTCCTCTATTTTTTAAAACTTCTTTTAATACATTAGAAGTATCATTTTTACTGTTTTCATATAATCTATATTTCAAATATACACCCTCTTATCTAAGTTTATATATATTATGTTCTACCATATAGTCCCAAATTTCAGGATTATCAGACGGTGATTCATGCTCATGTAAAAGTTTTTTTTCTTCATCAAACATATAGTACAAAGGCATACCATTCGGGAACCTTTCTGCTAATAATTCAAGTTCTTCTTTTGTTACATCTTCATCAAAACAAAATATAACTTCTACTCCAAGCCGTATTAACATATCTATTTGATATTGAGATAATTCTTTTCCACCTGTACCACCTGTATTTCTCACTCCATGACTCCACAGCTCAAGAACAAACTTCTCTGCTTCTCCTACATAAATACGTCCTGTTCTGTTTATATATGGAAGTGTTTTATTCAATCCATATATAATTTTTGATTTTGCACATGGTTCTAAATAAATGTATTTATTCATTCCATCAGGAACTTTTCTGTCAAAGTATCTTGCTTTAACTCCAACTAAATCCCCAATCTCTGAACGAATTGGAATTGTATACCTATTTGATTCCTCATCATATCCTATTTCAAACTCTTTTTGTGTTTGGTAATCTATATGGTCTTCATAAAATAAGTCATTTACATATGGCTTATAATATGACATAATTGATTCAGAAATTGGCATTAATGGTTTTTCTTTTTCTTCTGATATATTAGAGTCCATATCTTCTAACATTTTCAGTATTTTAAAACTATCTGGTATATCTTCATTAAAATCATGATAGTATGACATACCTATTTCTGAACATATTTCTTTCAATCCTTCTGGAAACGTAAGATTTTTAACATAACAAACTAAATCAATTAAATCAGTTTGTCTGTTTACTTTTATCATTTGTCGTGTTTTATTTAGACAAATAAGTGCTTCATTATTATATAAGATAATTGCATCTTTATTATCTCCATCTGGGTTTCCTGCCGTCCAATATGCTCCAACTGAATGATATTTGATATGGTGACAGCCAAGAGATTCTAATATCTGTTCAGAATAATTATTTTCAAAAATATAATTTTTTAATTCTTTTACATCCAAGCTGTCACCCTCCAATTAATCACTATTTCTTTGTTTTTTTATAATATATCCTATATTTCTCCAAACATTTAAGTTTAGATCAATTTCAAATAACATAATCTTGTCCTTACTTCCTGCTCTATTTTTATCTACTTTGATGCAAAAATACTGTTTACTCAAATCTAAATCCTCTGTTATTGGTTCACCCCATGAATCACCTTCTAATACAACTTGATATTTATGATATTCTTCTTTTGAAAGTTTTTTACCAATATTCAAGATATCAGCAACGTGTTTTATCTGTTTTGCGTTAGCGATATTATTACTACTTAAACTAAAAATATCCGTAAATACTGTATCATCACTAAGCTGAAATACTGCAAAACCACTCATACGAAGCTCTTTTGTAAGTTCTTTGAGTTTTGTTGCAAACTGCTTAATTTGTGACCAATCATCAGTGTTATAACCTTTAAGGGTATCATACCCATAGTATTTTATGTTTTGAACCATTTTTGCTTTTCTCAACTCAAACTCAATTCTCTCAGGACTATAATCATCTCCAACATCCTTAAACATGACTTTTCCTTTTTCGTTTGAGTCAATCCAGTCTGTAATTTTTTTTACATTCCAGTATTCTTCTGATGTATCTTTAATTCTCTGAATATAATCTTTATTGCTTTCTATGTACACACCACTATCATCAATTTTTCTTCGTAAAATGTTACCTTTTTTATCATGGTAAACACCTAATACAATTTCTTTTTCTGGCTTATTTATGTATACACCATGTAAATCTTGAAATTCTTTATTATTAATAACAGTCGTAATTAAACAACTTCTAAGATCTTCTTCATCCATTTCGTTGCTCATAAGAAAGAAATTTTCATTTTGGACAAGTGCAACATACGCTGCTAGTAATACAAGTTTTCTTGTCTTTCCTTCATTGGAAAGGAATCCTTCAAATAACACTTTTGTTTCTCTAAGTCCAAGAAAATATTCATTATACATATACCAAGGGAAAGGTAAACCGAAATTTGGTTTTTCAAGATATTTATCAATCTGAGATGAGTTTTTATCAGTAAGTTCTACTGCTTCTTCACCAGCATTAATTACTGTATTTATTTTATCTGCTTTTGTACGGATAATTCTATAAATATCATTCGGAGACATTTTATCAAAGTTTCTATGAGATAATAATTTTTCTACAGGAAACCCATTTCTACCATATTCTCTTACCAATGAATATTTCTTTACAGTATCAAAATAATTCTTTACATCATTTTCATCTGCAAGAGCCATGTATCTTTGAAGAGTTTTCCAACCTTTATATTGCTTATAAAGCTTTAGTCTTTCTTCATTTTGACTCATAAAAACATTCATTTTTGTTTCGTCTACAGTTTGCGAAAATGTAAGATAGTATGTTTCAAAACTGTCATAGAAAAACTTTGTTGCTTTATCCGAGAAATCATATTTGCTTCTCATAAAATTACTATAATTTACAACTAAGTCTGGAGAACGAAGAAGCGCACCAATGAAACATATTTCACTCTGGATATTACAATCTCTTAACTCATGTTCATTTTCCAATATGCTAACTCCTTATCCAAAAATATCATCTACTAAATCTGAAATATTATCTGTATTATTAGAATTACCTTTTTCTATATTTGTATAACCGATTGATTTACTAACAATATTTTGTGATTTCTCTATTTCTTTTTCAGATTCAAGTATTTTTTGTTTTTCTTTCCAACGTAAATAACTATCATATTTATTTACAAGAATTGCCAAATCATATGATGCAATATGTATTGGTTGAAATATTTGATCTGGGTGTTTTGATTTAAGTCTTTCATTTTGTTTGTGTAAGTAATCTAATTTTTTTTTCCACATATATAACAAATCACTTGCTGGGATAATAATTTGGCTATTTTGTGTTCCTTTTAAAATTGGAGCAAGATAGTTCACCCAGAATTTACTCTTACTACCCAAGATGCTTGAACCATATTCTTCTCGTAAAAATGCATTTAAATCCGTTTCATCAAATATTTGCTGAATGTTTTCACACGCTCTATTCGCTAATTTATCTAAATGTTTACTGTCAATATACTTTTGTTTTAATAGCATATCTATTTCAGAATTTGCATTTTTTACATATTCATCAATATTTTTTAGAGCAAATTGTCTTTTTTGACTACGGTGCTTTGTTCCATTACACCATTGTATAAAACAATCTTTATGATAAAATCTTCCATCGTAACGGACAATATTATCACTATTTTTACTTAGTTCTATTTCTTGTTTACATTCATGACATAATCTAATAATTTTATTCTTTTCAACAAAACATTTTTTATGAAAAAAATGATTGTCGAAAAATAAAATACTATCATCATTGTGTCCTCTATGAAGTTCAAATTGTTCTCTACAACAAAAACATTTTGGTGCCCTTTTTTTTATAACATCTTTATAATCAACTCTCATATAATACCTTCAAACACTACCCAGTTTATATAACCAGGTAGTGAATATTTTTTTAATTACTCAAACATTTCTAATACTTTTTTTAGAATCTCAACATCAGTAACATTTTTGTATGCTGTAGGAAGACCTGCTGCTTCAAGTTTTTCTTTCATCGCTCTTTTCTCCATTGGTGGGAGCGCATTTCTTTTAGCAATAATTTCCTTCTTAATCTCTTCAATATCTGTACCATTAGTAGCGTTTTCATTCGTAGTTGCTAAATCACCATTCAGCGATTTATGAAGTTCCATTGCTTCTTTTTCATACATCTCTTGTTCTGTTTCAACGGCTTTATCCAAGTCATTTTTCAACACAAATTCTTTTCTATCAACATTTTTATCAATAACTGTCTGCCAATCAAGAAGAGTTGGATCTTCGAGAATATCCCCTGCTCTATGTACCTTAGTTCTGTCTTTAACAACCTCTGCACAAATCTGACCTGTTTCAGAATCCTGATACATATGAAGAATAGTTTTTACATTATAATCAAGTCCCTTAAAACTATCATGTACCTTTCTTCCTGTAGATACTGATACTTGCTGACCATTTTTATCCATTCTCTGTACTGTTTCATCTTTCTCTCTCGCAGTAAGAACTACATTAATACCAATAGCCATTAAATCTAGCACAAGATTTTGACCAGAGTAATTTAGTTTTTTGTAATCCTTAAATTCAAGATCTGCACCCTGAATTTTTACGAATCTCTCAGCTCCCACTAATCCATCTTTATCAGCTTTAATTGTATTTCTTTTTTTAGATAATTCTAACAATCCTTGCTCACTCGTTAAACGGAAAATTGTTGTACCATCAATGAGGATTGCATCTGGAAAGAAATCTTTCCCATCAGCATCTAAAATAGGATCGTCTGTTTCATTTCCATCTTCGTCAAATTCATAAAAGGTTTCATGATTTTTAATCTTATCAAGAATCGTGGTAAGTTCCTGTAGACTTTGTGTATAGAAAATATGAATATTTCTTGTATCAATACCTCTATCTTCTAATTCATCTACCGCATCATCAACACCACCACCTTCTGCATCTATAACAGCAACTCTAAATGGTTTGCCATCATTTCTTTTAAAATCCGCAAGCTGTAATCCAAGTGTTGTTTTCCCACTGAATGTTGCACCATATAATAAAGTTACCAGTTTTGTTTGAATTTTGTTTGCTGCTCTTGTTTTCAATAGTTTGTCCTCCAATTATATGTAATTATTATTTTTATATTAGGAACGCCATTTCTGACGTTCCATTACTACTCATGAATTAAATGCTAATTAATCCCAAGCATCATCATCTCCATCATCGAGACTATCTACATTTCCCCAATCATCAGATGTTGCTCCAAAACTTTCTTCTGCCTTGTTAGCATTTCTAATTTTTGCGATTGCTTCCATAACATTCTCTTCTGTATAGATTTCTTTGTCGATTGAAGAACCTTTTGCGCCAGTAATAATAAATTCACGTTTTGTTGGTGCAGATACTTTCTCAATCTTATCTTCCTCTCCCCACTCATCATCGTTTTCTACTGTTTCAATCTGGGTAGCAGAAACCATATGCCCACTAACTTTGATTGCATTATATGGTTTCAATGATTTTCTAAATTTATTTGCAAGAGAAGTATCTTCAATAATAAACTCTACATCTTCAATATTGTTATATGTAACAATTTTTGCCAATACAACGAATCTTCCTGTAGGTTTATCATTATCTGATTTTTCCTGTTCAATTCCCATGAAAATGATTACCTGATTAAAGTCATTCTGTTTTTCAAACTTTTCATCATTGAAGTTAATATCTGCACATAATGAAACTTGATTTGGAATTAATTTTGTAAATGTCTTTTTATTTCCACCATTATCAACAAAACTACTATAATCAATGTTTCCTTTGATAAATACACTTTTTCCATCTTTCAGGTTATCTTTAATTTCCTTACAAGCATCAAAGTCTGTCAGAATTTTTTTATCATTTACTGTTTTACCTTCTGGGCTAATTTTCTTTTTAACTCCAATGTTTTTACCAATAAGTTTGAATCCTTCACGATTATAGGTAAATCTATCGACCCAAGGAACTTTTACTGTTTCTGGTTTATCACCTTTCTTTTCTGCTCTCTTAGAAAAATAAACACTCTCCTGTTCCATACCTTGAAGATTAATATATAATGTTTTACCATCTTCATAAGTTGCTCCGAAATTAAGCATTCTCATTTCTCGATTACTCTTAGTTCTAATTTCCTTATATGCTTTATCCTTCTCCATTCCAGTAACAATTGCTTTTAACTGAAATACTCCTTTTGTTTCTGGTAAATCAAATAATCTTCCTTTTTTCTTTGTGTCTGACATTTAAATGTCCTCCTTGTATAATTATTTTTTGTAACTCTGCAATGTTATAGAAACATATCAACATTTATGATAAACGCCCTATCAGACGGAACATGGAATTAAATCTATAAGATAAATTCTATGTTAACAGTGGTTTATGGGTATAAAATCCCAAGGGTATGCTGCTAACCACCCATATTTTATTTCTCTATTCAGTTTTAATTTATTTGGAATAGTGGCTTGAATTAGCAGTTAGATTCAAATACTACATAAGCAAGTCTTTTTGTATCGAAATATTTATTTGATATTACACAACTTAAATGTATCATATCATATTCAAGATTAGATATTTTACAATTTGACTGTATTGTATTTCCTGGCATTCCTTTTGAATAAAATAAAACGCTTTTACCATCATATTCTATATATGCTTTACAATATGTGTTCCAATCAATGACCTCTATGATTCTTGATTGATGATCTCTAATGTTATTCTCTTTATCAATACTTAGATTCGTTTCAATTACTTGCATAACATTTATTCACCCTCTTATTATTTCTTCCATGAAATTTGGATTTTAATTTTCTTCCTGTCTACCTGACCAATTACATTGAGTACATAAGTCATAAAGTTCATTACTATGGTCTTCAAGATATTTCATAATATCTTTAACAATATCAATGTCGCAAATACCAATTACCCCTTTTTGCTTTTTATTATTAATATATATTCCTTCTAAGCAATCATATTTTATTGGAATATCAAAGACCTCATCAAAGTTTCCTTCACTAAGCGATACTGTAATTCCATTTGGTTTAACTACAACTTTTACATTATGAGATTTGTCATATTTCATAATTTTAGCAATATCTTCTATTACGTTAATCATTTATTCTCCTTTTCATTATCCTCGTTTACAATTTTATCAATTTGATTTATAATGTAATCAACTACATCTTTACCAGTTTTGCCAACTGCTTGAATATTATCTGTAGTTACGTTTTCTAGCACAAGCATTGTATACATGGTATCTTTTGATGGAACTACCGCAAAAAGTAATCCACTGACGACAAACCAAATAATTGATTTCTTCAAATATTTTTTACAAGTAATAATAATGCTATCATCTTCCCAGTCCATTAAAAACAAAATCCACGCAATTCCTAATCCAATTATTACAAATCCAAGTACAATTAATGCAATATTGATTATTACTTGAAACTTGTTAATTAAATCAATTAAATAAATCACCCAAGGACTAATAATCGGTTTCATTTTCTCACCTCCTACCTATTTGAAACGAAAGTTTCATTTATAAATTCTCTAACTTTTTTAACTCTTTTTGAGCATTTTCGATAGTTTCTTTAAGATTCTTAATCTTATATTCTCTTTCTGCTAATAACTTCTTTTCATTTTCTTCTTTATCATTCGCATAAAACTTATCTTCAAAGTCCCAAAAATCATGTTCATCTCCACTCCATGAATGTTCCGATACAAAAAAACTTTTTCTTACCATAATCCAAGGAGCATCCCAATCACATCCATGACCACAACAATGTTTATCTTTTCTATAATCTTTATCCCAAGGACTACATTTACAATATCCCCAATTACGTTCAACATAACCAAATGTAATTTCATATTCGAAATCTGGTTTTAGATTTCCCCATCCATCACTACCATTATAAATAATTACATTCACTTTACAGATATAATAATCACTATCATGAATCACAATGTCATAATCGTCACAATTTCTTAAATCTGAACAAAATTCATCATAACATCTGTAGTTTTTCGTTAAATCTTCCCATAAACTAGATACTAAAAATGGAATATTAAACTTTTCATCATATGATTCTTTACATTCATTTTCGTATTTTAATGCATCAATCAACTGTTCTATGAATTTTTGAATTGTAATATTGTCACTATACTTCATATGTATACATTCTCCCTTCAATATCCTCTCATCTCGAATAATTTTTCTTCATATGAGATACACTCATATCTTTTACAATTATCTACTGTGCATTGAAATTCTCCACACCAAGGACTTCCATCCCCCATATGATCGCATGGACAATTATAATCTTTTTTGCAATATTCACAATTTGTATATTTCTCACATGCCATTTATTTATTCTCCATTCCACTTTTCAAATCTATATTTCTGTTTAATCTCAGGATATTTCTTATGATCTACTTCGCTCATGAACATCTTATAAGGTCTTACATAAATTTCAAACTGTCCATACAATGCTTGATACACAACCATATATTCGTCTTTCTCTGTATGCTTTGCAATACATAAGATTTTATAAAGATATTCATTTGGTGAATTTACTGTATTTGTTATTTCTCTTTTAAAATGCTGAACAATATCACCTTGATTAAAACTATTTCGATAACTCATATCAAGCCTACCGTATTGTTCAAGAAGTTCTTTCATATAATTTTTCTTCGCCACTAATAATTTCTCCTTTATGATAATTTATTTACAAGAACATTTAACGCTTTAATAACTTCAATATTTTCTTGAATATATTGGGGTTAGAACATTTTTCACCATTCATCGCCATCCTTTACAAATTCAAATTCTCCATTTGTGTATGAATTTAACTTCCACCCTTTTACAGTTTCAAATCTCTTAATATAATTTGGATGTCCATGTTTCTTTAACATCTTTTTATTAATTCTCTTCTTTTTATGCCATCTACATGGAATAAGTTTTAAAACTTGAATATCATATTTATCAGGAATCTTAGACTCATCCACACCAAAAACTTTAAGTATCTTTTTATAATCAATAGGTTCTGATGTATTAATACAAAATGATCCATCATATGTATCTAATCGTGATTTATATTTTGTATTGTATTCATATTTTAAATCATCATCTTGAATATCATTAATTTGCATAATCGGTTTATCACCACTCATTAAATACATTTTCTTAATCTCTTTATTATCTTCTCCCATTTTTATTCTCCATGAAATTCAGAATTTATTTATTCTTATCCTTTAATTTTCTTTATGATATTCTCTATCTAGCCAATGAATACAATTCTCAATTGCATCTTCTTCGTTTCTAAATATAAATCCACTAGGACTACGCCAAACTTCTGATTTATTAATCATAGTTCTATGAACTAAATACGGGGCAATTTCTTCAAGTGACATTACTCTAAGTCTATCTATATTTCTCATAATTCACCACCTCGCATATTAGTTTCTATATCTTGCCATTTTTGTATTTCATCTAGTTTTGCCATTATTAAAATTTTTACTTCCATATTTGCCATATTTATTCCCCTTTCTTTTTTATTTGAATATGTAGGTAGGGAATCGAACCCTACCATTCTATATTTCTCCATATAGAATCACACCATGTCTACACTATTTATTTCTCTGTTGCATCAACTACAGTATTTCCTGCACCTTGTACAGTAACCCAACCATTTTTATAATGTGCTTCTGCTTCTTTCATTCTGATTAACTTATCAGTAATAGAAGCACTTAATTCTTTATTTGCTTTCGCCTGAGATTCTGATGCAATTCTTGTTTTCTCAGCATCAGCTTTTGCTTTTGTAATTTCAATATTTGCATCTGCCTCTGCCTGTAATTTTTCTGTTTGTTTTTGTACTTTTATTTTCTCCTGTTCAGCTTGAGCCTGCTGTTTTTCCTGTAATGCAGTAACACGATTGTCAATTGCTTTTTTCAGCTTTTTATCTGGGTGAACATCAATAATAGATGCATCGAGAACTTCAATGCCATATTTCTTAGAAAAATCTTTATTTAAATAGTCTGTAATAGCTTCGTTAAGTTTAGTGCGATTACCAGAATAAATATCCATCATAGAATAATCAGTTGTAATTTCAGAAATTTTAGATTTTAAAACTGTCTTTACGCGATTTTCAACAATATCTTCACCATCCATACCTTTGAATTTTTTATATGTATCAATTACTTGGTCTTCAATATATCGGTATGTCATCTGAAAACTAATTGCAATACTCGCATCATCAGATGTAGCAACTTTAAATGAATCATCTCCTTCAGAACCTTCTCTTTTATCTTTTGATAATACAAGAATTTCATTACTTGTTGAAAACTCTTTCATATATTCCATTGGTGGAATAAAATGTGCGCCTGGTTTTAATAACTCATCCTTTACCCCTCTAGCATAGGTATACGTGATCCCGACTTTACCAGTACCAATAATTTTAATATGAGAAATTGTAAAAATTCCTCCGATTACTGCACATACAATTACTAATCCTGCTACTACTTTACTTTTTACTGATTTTTTCTTCATTCTTTATCCTCTTTCTTTTTATTCTCTTTTTCGTTTTCATAATCATCGTCTTGACGATTAATATGCATTTCAATTTTATGGATTACTAACCAACCAATTGAAAATAAGATAAGTGCGCCAATTGCAAAACCAACAGCACTTAGTAAAAATATCACCCACATATATTCATCACCACCTTTCTAATATCACATTATCTTGTATCATCTGGGATTATTATTTCAACCATTGTATCTTTCTCTAATTCAGTTTCTTCCATCCACGATACTTTAATACCTCGATTCTTAATCTCAATATCATTGAACATCTCCTGAGAACAAAATCTTGGATTTAGCTGAATTTCCTTAATTTGTACCATTTCTACTACATTTTCGTCCATTTTTACTCCTATGAAATCAGAGTTTCATTTGTTACATAATCCTCTTCTTCAAACTGAATTCTACCTTCTTCATAGTCTTTTGATACTACAACATAATATTCTTTATCTTTTGCATGACGATACATATGTACCATAGTGTTACCAGAACCTGCATAATAAGCATATTCTTCTGGATTTTCTCTAAAGTATTGAACTCCTCTTTGAATCCATTCATTAATTCTTTCATCTGGAATTTCGACAGCAACAAAATCTTTACTATATAGCGTGAAATGAGTTGGATAGTTAACATTCGAAGCACAAATATCAATAGAATCATCTCCAAATTCTTCAATGTCTATCTCATAATCGCAACATGGACAGTTCACAAATTGTAATCCTAACCATCCTGTATGAGTATCTTCTCTTGACACTTCAAGAACTGATCCGCAATTTTCACATTTTATTTTTACTTTTTCTACTTTTCGCTTAGTTTGATCTGGTAATTGATATGTATTTCTCTGTGTATTCTTATAATTATTTTGAATTACTTTCATATTCTATTCTTCTCCTATATAAATCCATTTTAATTTATCATAGCTATCTACATTATCAAATGGGAAATAAATCATACATGGATATTTGTCTGGTATATTGGTAAATTCTCCACCACGTTCATAATATTCTCTAATCGTTTCTAAAATTTCTCCTGTATCTTCATTTACCTTTGGAGTAAATCCAAAATATTCTTTACAGTACTCAGGACAGTTAAAATATTGTTGAACCATTTCTATGAAGTTAATCATTTCACTTTTATCATAAATGAGATTGAGATATTCTATTGGATTATATGCGTCACAATTAGCAACATAATGTGTGGGAATTTTAATAGACGAATCTTCAAGACTTGTTCTTAATAGACAAAAATCAAATGGATGACTTGTTTCACAATGCTTGCATTTATAACAATTATGTTCAAATTCATTATAATTGTGTACCCCTGTGTCTACAAATTTAACATAGCTATCATTATCACCAGAAATACAACGATGTGCTAATCTAAATGAACCATCATCATTTTTTACTATATCTTTGTATTTGTTTAACAGAAAAGATATATTATTTTCTCTTATCGAATTCATGCAGCTTCATCCTCTTTGCGTAAGCCAATCAATTTTTCAAACATATACAATCCACCACATGCTGCATTGAGGGCATCATTTCCTTCATTTTTAGCAATATCACAAAAAACATTTCTAGCAGCTATACCACTATTGTAATAAAATTTAGGATTATGTTCATATGTTTTAACTCGATTTAATACCTCATCAAACGGAATATCAAAATTTGTGTTAGGCTTATCAGACATAATCCTGTCTATTTCTCTACACATTTGTTCATAAGAAATTACTGGACTCATAATACCGTTTCTCCTTTCCATGAAATTCTTTTCTTTTATATTAATATAGATAAATACAAATCTGACATTTAATTATTCTCTCTTTCTAACATGAAATAACAATTTTAATATGTATTACCCTCTATATTTTCAAAGCAAAAATTATGCATTGCTTTTTCAAATTTATTAAAGAAACATTTAAGTAACAAATATTCTTCTTTTGATAAATATATCTCCATTACAATATTATTTTCACAATCTGTTATACGATATTTTGATTTGTAAGTTTGCATCTTATCACTCCTTTTATTTTAGTTTGAAATGTACGTTTCATACTTTACAATTTATCCATCAAATTATTAAACTCATCTGAATGTTGGATTTCTACTAATGGACACCAATCTGGCTTAGAACGCAATTCGCAATATTCATTAACTTCCATATGTTCAATTCCACAAAAATTATCGCCACAAATTTTATAACGATTATCATATGAAGACTCATGACAAAATTTACATTCAAAACAAGTTGTAGGCATATCTATAACTATTGCACCTTTTTTACTCATAATATGTATCATCCTTTTCACAATAAAACCCATCTTTCATCTTATTTGAACTCATAACATTCTTTCTTTGAATCAAAAAAATTTAATCACATCTTCAACTTTAGGATACCTAATTTCACCATTTTTACATTTTACATAAAAGAACTCATCAAAATTTGATACACTAATTATTCTTCCGTGTAATACAGGTTCTATTCCTCGTTGTGTGAAAGCAATCCATTTATTTATATATTTTTTGAAGATTTATATGCACAACATATCCATTCTGATTAAGAAAATTAATAGCTGCTATAATTTGTTCTGTATTATTCATATTCTCCATCACCACTAAACTCAAACATTCTTAAAATAGTCTTATGTTCTTCAATGAAATTTCTAACTAACTCAATACTTTCCAAAACATTTATTGAATGATATTCACATTCCTTTACTTTAAATGAAAATTCACCATTAAAAACTTTAATTGAAAAACAAATATTTTCTATTGTTTCAAAATACATTACTATACCCGATTTACTGATTTTAACATATTCAAGATTAGAATTTCCTTTTAATTGTTCATTTAACTCATTCCATATACTACTTATATGACATACCATATTCACCTCAAAAATAATTCTTAATTATCATATTTACCGTCCAGAATATTGAAAATGCAATTGCTTCTCCTATGAAAAATTTCAAAACAGCTAATAAAATTAACCATATTGTTAATTCTCCGTTCCCATATAAAGTTATACATTTTGCAATCTGACCTAAGAAAAATGTCCAGAGTCCCAAATAGAGACTCAAAATATTCCCTGATACAAATAATAAATGTCCTACTATCTTTTTAATTGATTTCTTCATTTCTTTTCCTTATTTCTTATTCTCTTTGCGTTTTCTAACATCAATTCGTTTAATGTTATCTCTGCTGCATTATATAAATGACTTAATTCAGATAAATTATTTGTAGTACATATTTCACTAATGCATTTTCTTAATCTATCTGCATCATTGATAATATGCTGATAATCACTCAAAATCATCACATCCTTTCTAAAACCAATCAAGAATCATCATTTTTCCAATAGTATTCCCTATTCTTATAATCATTTTACATACAGGAATTGCAATGATGCATTTTGCAATCGCTAGAATCATAAGTCTTATGCTAAAGGAATTAATACAGGCGATGATTGGATCTAAAAATAAAAACCATCCACCAAGAATAACACCTACTATAAAACTAATCACAATAATCAAAACTCCTATTGAAGTTTTAATCAATCCTTTCAATCCTCCCACCTCGTCTTTTACACTTCTTCATCTTGTGGCATCTGGAAATCAATATGACAATTAATACAAGATTCTTGAATCATATCTAACACTTTAATTGCTTTTTCTTTACTTGTGTAATGTCCTAATCTTACAGAACTGTTTGCATATGAGATTTTAATATCATTTACCCCACTCACAATAATTGTTTTACCTACAATATCTACTAATTTTGTTCTATCTTGACTTCTTATTAACATATTCTCTTTCTCCTTTGAAATGCCAATTTCTTCTACTCGCTCAATTTCTTACCACACATAGGGCAATAATTAATTTTAACAACCAATCCATTTGAATCATATCCATGAATATCATATCCGTATGCAATAAGTTTTCTAGGATATTGAATTGCTATACCATAATCATCAGTTTCGCCTATTACAAGTGGAATACCTTTATCACAATATTTGCATTTACTCATTTTTTCATCCTTTATAATTCAATACTTGCTTTTTCCAAAATACATTTTCATCATTGAGTTACTTTTTAAATCCAGAACAATACTCAAAAGCATCATCATTGAATACAATAACTTCTTTATCGCTCATACCACAAAATTCCATTTCATATTTTCTGATATAATTATCCATAGATCTCTGATGCATTTCACCAAAAAATGGATAAGGAAATGTACTCACTTCATGATTTTTGACTTTATCATAATCAATTCCTTTTGACACACTGATATGTTTATTGAATGCTTCTTCATTAATTCTTACCCAATCTATAATTGAGTTCATATTGAATGTGTAAGATGTTTCAGATCCTCTAGTATACGAAACAAAATCAATTACCAAATCAGTCCAAGGATCTTTTTTGCTTCTGAATATCATTCCTGTTTTATATTTCTCTTTATAGTTTTTCATTTACCCCTCTCATATTTCATTCTTCTCTCTACTTCTTTATCATTTTCCTTATCATTGAAATACTTGTATGCTAACATCATGGGATAATCAGAGTCTTTAGCCCTTGGATATAACATATACTCACACCAATTAACTTCTCCATCATCATTCGTCCAACTTGGATTTTCAAATAAATTATCAAAAACATTTTGCCATGAATACTTTTCATTCTGCACAGAACGGTCTTTAATAACAGTAGTCTTATCATACCCACTGATTTTTACAAGAATATGATCAATCATGACTCTTTTACCTAATCGTACAAGCCATTTCATGAATTCTCTGTACGTCTGATTAAATTCTCTATCTCTTAATGCAGCATCTACGACTAAGATGTATTCATCTTGTGTACGCAACATTCCCCTATTTCTTGTTCTGTTACCATACCGATTAGTTAAATTATTTGTTCTTTCTCCAAATTCATCACAAGAACTAGAACTGTTATGACCATTTTTCTGAATCACATATACATTCATATCTCTTTCTGAACCAGAAACAATTGGTAAATGCGCTAATACGGTATCAAGAATGTATCGTTTCTGGGCTTGTGTGCGCCCTATGGGAGATACTGTTATTGTTCCCGTTATGTAAGTCCAGTAACTCATTTATTTCACCTTTTCTCTTAAAATATTATAAATATAAATTATTTTTGAGTGCATACATCCATCCAAAATCTTTGATATCATCTGCACAATGGATACCACTTGGACAAATTACATCAATATCATCGTCATCAAGATTAATGCCATCAAAGTCATCATAATATTCTCTTTCATGTGTATTTAAATTACATTTGTATTTTGTATAACCAACATTCGCCATTTCTCGCAAAACAAATAAGTCCACAGCACGTTCAGAATCTTTTTGAATTAAAGTATAAAATTCTTCATCATCAATAGATTTCTTTTCCTTTGTCTTTTTATCAGCAAGTGGTTTATTATCTTTAATAAACTTCCACGCATCGTAACTGCTTGTTGTCCCTTCATAATCAATACACAATATTTCACATATCCATTTAATACAATTATATTGTTTATCAGACATCTGTTTTTCACTCATATGTATTCTCCTTTCTCTGAAAGCAAGATTTCATGTGTTATCTTTTGTCATTGATCTACTTGTAGCCATACAATCAATTACATTATCAAGCATTTCTAGTATCGTATCATAAGTTCCACTAAATGCAGTTCCAGTTGTTTTTAATTCACATTTCCATTTATCTTTATCATTTGTACAAATAACTGGAACATCCATATATAAAACTGTTCCTTTTGGTATGGTAACTGGACAATATTTGTATTCATAATCTTCTTTTAAAACTTTTAACCAATTCTGACAATTTTTATTATATGTTTTATATTTCGCTTTACTCCTATACACATAAACAAACTCTTTTGTTTGATCCGAATAATCAATAGAAACAAACTTATTCACAATAAACAAAACTCCATCTGTAATTCTATAGATGTCCTGATAATCTGTTTGTACTACAATCTCCATACTTTCACCTCATTATTTAATTTTATTTGTTTTAGGATATAAACTTGAACAAGTCTAATAGATATTTTATAACTTTCATAGATAAAAAATTTTGATGAATAATTATTATTTCTCTCCAATCAGCTCCTTGTATGCTTTTAATTTCTCAGCTAACTCAGGATTGTCACTTGCATACGTTTCATAACGCTTTATCTGATCCATTTCTGTAATCATTTTATCCATCTGTTTTTTAATCTTATCTGCTTCTTTCTTACGTTCTGCTTTCTCTTTGCGTTCTTCCACACGTTTATCATAAGATGATGTATCAACTTTGCAGATAACTTCTGCGGTAATATTTACATTACATTCATCTGGTGTAAGAATTTTCTCAATTGTAAGAACTCCCTTATTTGCGCCACTTACTACAATTTTGTCACCTGCTTTATATGTTTCTCCATCACTATAAATTGCATAAGAATACTCCTTCCCGTAATATCCTTCTTTTGTTATTACAACCGCCTTATATCCTTCTAATTTTGCCATGTTATTATCCTCACTTTCATTTCTATTTATTTCTTTTTAATTCCTGTGTTCAACAACAACATAACTACTAATAAACACAATAGACCAACAAATAATGTCATTATTTATGCACCTTTCTTTTTAATGAATTTCTCGTTCCACATCATAAACCTTTTTATAATTTCCTCTATTTCTTACAGAAATATCTTTACTTCTTCTAACTGCTTTGTTTGATTGTCTTTTATAGTATTTCTTTTCTGTCCCAGTAACCCAATATCTTTTATAATGAGTAATTTCATTTAAGTCTTTTGTATAATATCCATACTTATCCACAGGAGAAGAAACTAAATGCCCTAATGTATCATACAAATATTTCATTCTCTCTTTATATTTTTTATCTCGTTCTCTTTTCGTACTTCTTCTTTTTTAGGATTTCTATTACATACTCTTCTGATTTTTTCTGATGGGAACTTATCACATGTACCTGTCCAACATAATCTCCCATCTGTTTTTACACAATAACAACATTCTGCTATATCATCTTCTGAATAATAACCAGGAAAATATTTATCACAATATGTCATTCTCTCTTCATATTCGTCTTTAATATATCCACATTCCTTACAATTCATATAAAAATATCTCCTTTATTGTATTATGTGTGAAGTTAGTTATTTTCCTCAGACCTTATTTTGAATTTTCAAGATTTCTAATATCTCTTTTTAATCTTCTAATGACACCACCACATTTAATATTCTTCTCACTTCTTGATAATCTTGCAAATCTGTCCTTCATTAACGCTAATTTACTTTCTCTGTTCATCATAATATTTTCTCCTTTTTATACATTTAATTTGTTATATACAGCCTATAAATCTAAGCCTATAATCTTATATTCTCTCTCTTATTTTTAAGAGGATTCATTCTTCATCTCAAATATTAGAATTTAAATTTGAAGCTACAGAAACGATTTTAATAAGAGTTATCACCCATCTTAAAACGTTTGTTTCATGTGTTTACATATTATTCAAACTATCTAAAAATTGTCTCATCCATAAATTTTTTCCTTCTACTCTCTTTAATTCTGCTTGCCATTTTTCATACGTCCTTTTAACTTGTTTATTTGCATCATCTTTTAAAATATTAATATATTCCCTAATTGCATCATCAGAAGTATCTAGTTCTTTATTTATATCTTTTTCACACCATTTATATAAATACGTATTTAATGACATATCAATTTGTTCTAAACAAAATTTCTTTAGATTTTCATGTTCTGATGTTGGTGGAATCCATTCCTCAACTTCTTTTCGTACTTTTAAGCATTTTTCATCTTCATCTTTATATTTTTTAAGTATATTTTCTACTATACCCTTATTATCATTATACTTAGATATTATATCTTTTTTTACCTCTTCAAGAGTCATATTATATATTTTTTCTCTTGATTTTAAAGATTCTTTATATGCTTCCTCATAATAAGGATGTGGTTCAAAACAATTTGGTGTTGGAACATCCAAAGATTCATCTTTTAAATCAATTGCAACTCCAAACGCTCTAGTACATAATTTGAGAAAATCTTTTCCAGATGTTATTTTCCCATCCTTAATGTAATCTGTATATCCTGTTTGCATACAATCACCTCTATTCAGTTGCATTTTATGGAATTTAAGCAGAAATGCTCTTAGAAAAATCACATATTTAAAGCTTCAACAAATTCGTTACCACAATCACAAAATGTATAAATCATAGATTTCATAAGTCCCCAAGACATTCCTGAGTGACCTTGATTCTTCATTACTTCAATACCTGCGACAATAGAATTATCCTTAACAGTTTTAATAATATCTAAACATTGACCTAACTCCATTCCCTCGTACAGATCACCTAATCTAATAGGTACACATCTATCCCATTCATCCCATTTATCTTGTGATAAAACTTTATGTCCTTCTTTAATCCAATATTTTGTTAGTTCTGGAATTTTCTTTCTATGTTCTTCTTCTCTTCTGATTAAATCTTGTCTCATTTTTTCTTGTTCATCTTTAAATTCTTTAAATGTTTTACCAATACATTTAATATATGCTTCATCTACTGTCATATCGGATGTTAATTTGTGACCATTAAATTCTCCAAAATATTTTTTACCAGTAGCTTCTGCCTTACTGTGCAATAATTTAACTGAATTTTTAATGGATAATCCACAATCAAAATCAATTTTAATATACTCCATATATCTATTCCTCTTTTTCTACAGATGAAAGTTTACTTTCAACTAATAATTCTCTTTTCTTTGACTTGTAATTTCTCTCAAACAAGCGTTCCAACCATCAACATATCCATCTTCCCATTCGTCAGGATAATGATTTTTATGATCTTCCTTCTGGTAACTTTTTAATGGACACCATTCAGGTGTAATATTCCAATCTGTAATATCTCTGAAATTTAGCTCGCAGAACAGGTAAAATGTTCCACGACATGAATAACATGAACGGCAATTCTCTGGTATATCTATTTTCCCCATTTATTTTCATCCTCTTTTAACTGGCAAACCATCGTATTTATGGCATCCATATTGTATATAGCATTAGTTTTAAGGCTTTCTCTAATTTGTTCTGCAAACTTATCAATGATTTCATTTTTGATTTTTTCATCATGATTTTGCATCCATCCGCTACCTTGTAGGAAGGAGATACATATTTCGTTATTTAATCTCATTCAATCCCATCACCTTTCACGATTTCATAAATAATATCATCGTGATAATTTCCATTTTTATCTTTTATTGAATCTTTTAATATATGCTTTTTACCATTATGTAATTTACAAAACTTATCATAATGTTTTTCAACAGGATTTCCACCAACCATTCTCCATTCAATACGATGAAAATGAGAAACAAGTTCTTCTAATTTTTTGTATAAGTCATTACCTATAATTGGATTTCCTCTATCAAAAGAAACTAATCCAAAATTATAGACTTTTGAACAATAATAATCTGCTTTATACGAAAGATAACCAATGAGTTTACCAACATTATTTACAATTGCATAATCAAAATCACCATCTCCAGGAATATCCTTAATATTAGGATACCATTGTGCCAAACAGCCAGTATAATAAAACATATCTTCTGTATAATATAATTTCCAAAATTCCTTTTCAATTTGTTCTTTATATAATATCGCAGGTACTAACATCTAAATTCCACCGCCTTTTATAATTTCAATAACCCTGTCTAATACATTTCCTACATTTTCATAAGCAATATCTAACTTTTTATCTCCTGTGTTTGCAATTGTTAAGAAGTATCTCGTTTTTAATTGTTTCAACTGTTCCACGACTTTGTCCACATCATAGGCGGTGGGTTGTTCATCAAAATCATAAAGACTAACTATCTCTCCAATATTTTCTTCTCTTTCATATTCTGTATTATCAAATCCCAAATAATCAATTAATTTATCAACATCTATCAGTCTACCCATTTTTATTCTCCATGTCGTTAAGCAAGCTTTCACATCGTTTAATATGATATCTTAGCTTTCTATTTGTCCTTTTACTCATATTCCCATAATGAAAACATCTATTATATCCAAGAATATCTTCTGCTAATTCCTTTGAATATTCTACAAATTGCTTCGTAACTTTAACATTATTCATTCATTTACATCCTTATATGTGCCTTTTAAGGCATATTTCAGTTAAAAATACACCTTAAAAGACCTATTTTTTACGATGAAAGGGAACTTTCATCTGTTCTAAATTTCTCCCTTTGCACCACAATTATCAGCAATAGTCCAATCATCACATGCCATATTTTCGATAGTATATGTAATATCTTCTGAATCCCTGATATTAATAACTCTCCCGTCATAACAGTGCATCATAACCTCATTACCGTCCAGCTCCCACCAACCTGTCCAATGTTTTCTCTTAATCTTGTGTCCTCTTTTAAGTGAAAATAATGCGCTTGCAAAATTCATAATTTACCTCCCGATTTTTGCTAAAAATTTTAACCATAATTTCTGATACCAGTATAAATGCAAATCATGTCCCATCAGTTCAAGAAATTCTTCTGAATGTTTTTGATAATATAAAATTCGGTTTCTATCTATTTCTTTACTGCTAGATGGCGTTGTAGTTTCCCATTCTCCAAATTTAATTCTCATAGAATTACTACGTTTACTATCTTCTGATTCTATATTCTCTAATTTACTTCCATTTTTGAATTTAATTTCTATCGTGGATCACCTCTAAATCTTTTCTAAACATACGGTATAATCAACTTTTCGTACAATTCCATTGAACACTAATTTGTTATTCACTTTATTAACATACCAAGCATAAGGACTAATACCTTCGTTCATTTTTTCTGCTAATTTATCTGCTTTTTCCTGGTGTTCATATGCTATATTTCCATATTTAAGTTTCTCTGAATCCCATCTAGCATTTCCTATCATATTTTTAAACATTAAATATGATTCACACTCTTTAATATATTCTCTAATTACCGAAAGCATTTTAGGAATATTTTCTTCTAATACTAGATCACCATAAAATTCTTTAGGATATATAATTGCGATTCTATTATCAAATGGATCAACATTGAACATTTCTTGTATGCAATAAGCTTTATCATCTAAAATTTGCAACCTATCACCTTCTTTCCTATTACGTACAAGCTAATTCAATTTCATTATTCTCATACCTAAAATATGAGTGTTTCCATCTACACTACATTCATCTTCGCCAAAACGATTTTTATAAAATTTTGTGATTTTTCCTGTCTCTAATCCAGCGTATGAATTTTTACCATAAATATAAACAACTTCATCACCGACATTTAATTCATTTCCTTTACAATCTGTCATTTTTGTTCATCCTTTCTTTCTCTTTCATCTGTTTACAAAATTCTCTATATCTTCTTGTATACTCATAAGATTCTCCAAATATATTATTCACACCTTGAAAAAATAATTTCATTTAAACTACCTACGTATTGGGTTGTCATACAATTCAGATAAATATTCTTCTGAATATAAAAAATTAATCTCATTTAGCCATTTTTTAAAATCTTCGCTATTTTTAAAACAATGACAGCATCCTATTTCAGAAGCTTCCTCACGAAAGAACGTATCTTCTTTAATTCCCTTATACATTAATTCTCTTCTATATTCCATTCCGCATTTACCGCATCTGTACCAGAAAACTCTAGGAATAAATGTTTTGATTTTAATAGAGTTCATGAAGTGCTTGATATATTTTTCTTTTGGGTTTCTTTTCATTTATTTATTTTCTTCTTTCTTTAATAAATCTGTATAATTTTCCCACTTCATATCAAAATATTTGTCTGCTATGTCTGGATATTTCTCTTCAAATTCTGTTATGTACCTTCTTGTTGCATCATTATTAGATTCCATATTTGCATATTCTCTCAATGATTTTTTCTTAAAATAACTTGGTTGATTACACCATCTAGCAAGTGTAATATACATTCCTCTCATATCAGAATCTTTCCAAGGTGAATTATTCTTGTTTTGAAATCTCATAATATATGGCAAACAATGATACCTTATCAGTAATTCAATTCTCTTAAAAGCATTTTCAATATCTATCACATCCGTACTTTCATATCCAACAAGAACATAAAACTTAATATTCGTTTTATCTGTATGATTACGGATCATCTGCAATTTTTTATGGATTAAGTCATAATCAGAAATATTATCAAATGCAAATGTATAATCTCCATCGTATTTTACATTAAATAATATTTCACACTTTTCATCCGTAAGTAATCTTTCATCCATACCTTGCTTAAATTTAAACGATTTACCTGTATTGATTAGTTGATATAATATATTTCTCCACTCAGGAGAACCAAGTATATTATCATCCAATATACAAATTTTCTTACGAGAATCATCTTTAAATTCTTCTAATGGACTATGTAGAAATACACGATCGTATTTTTGATTTACACAAAATCCACATTTTCTAAAACAACCTCTTGTTAAAAATCCAATCGAATAATCTCTGTATTCTTTAAATTGATTTTTAGGAATCCCATTAGAAAGTTGTTCCTCAATCCAATCATCATACAGGTGATAATCAGGCATGTGATGTTCAATTTCATATGGTAAATCTGGTGCTTTGTCAAAATAGAATCCAGTACCGCCATATTCTACATTGGAAAGTTTTAAGATATTTTCATCAATAGGAGTGTCTGTAAACACTTTAGATATATAGACCTTATCAAATTCATTAAGATTATCATAATCTGTTTTCAATTGTACACAATCTCCACAATCTTTATGATATCCAGATATTTTCATAGAAGCCAAATTAGGAAATCTATGTTTCTTCCTGCCGATTAAATCAGCATCTATAACTGCAATTTTCAATATTCGTCACCAAAGTGCTGCGCAGCGACTATATATTCCTTTCTTCTATCAATTATTTCTTTCATGTGATATATTAAATCACTAATATTTATGCGTTTTCAGCGTCCCAAAACCACATAATGCTATGTATTCTAGTTATGTTATAAGACTACGATGAAAGAAATATTTTATGTTATTTTTTCATATTCTTTAATCATATAACATAAGACTTCATCCAACACGTTTAAATTTACATATTGACCAATTATATATCCATATTCCTTTATATTTTCTAAAGCAATCTGATATTTATTTCTTTTCTCTTCGTAATTAACACAAACACCATATTTATCACATGATGATTCTTTTGGAATTTCATAATCAATATGACCATCAGAATCTATAAAATGATATCCACAATCATCTTTATAACTTTTACAATTTTTACATTTCATTTTTATTCCTCAGTAATACAAGTATTTGTAAGTTTCTTATATACATCCTCATATAACTCTTGCTTATCGCCATTATATGTATATTCTGCATAGATACCATCACCAGAAATTGTAGTAGATGCAAGTAGCTTATAATTCTGCAAAGTTTTACAACTCCATACTACAAACGTATCAGTCAAATCAATCTCTACTTCTGGACGATTCTTGTGATACCATTCAACTAATTTCTTTAAACATACTCTTTGAAAGTGATTCATTCCTGTAATAGTCATAATTAATCCTCCACTGGTTCATATTTTTTAAATAATCCACCCATTATTAAATGATTGAATTTCGCTAAATCCATTGCACAAGCTACAACATTAAGAGGTGTAGAAGCTCCAATAAATTCACATAAATATTCTGTTAATGATGAATATTTAATATCTGTTGATATTTCTTCATTCCAAGGTTTTTTAATCCATCCAATCATTTTTTGATTGTTAATTGTTATTTCGCCTTTATCAAGTGAATATAATACACTACCATTACTACTTCTCCACCAAGCATCTTCACCAGCGAATTTTTCAAAATCTTCTTCTGACATATTAGAAATATCTTCAAATAATTTATCTGGTACTTCCCAAACTTCATATCTATTATTTCTAAATGTACACACTGGGATTTCTTCGTCTTGATTGTCAAGTATGAAAAATACTTGTTTTAAATTATTTCCTAAAATTTCTTTCATGTTATCACCATCCTAAATATTGAAACCATTTTGAAAATAACAGTAATCCTTCTTGAATCTTCTGAATCATTATAATCTATCAACTCATATATATCATAATAATTTGGATTTACATACAATCCTTGCTTCTTTAGCTATTTCTTTCTCTGCCGTTTATTTAATATTTGAACCTCCATATAATACTTCTCTACAATTTCTCGTTTAATATTAGAAACTCTTTGTTGTGATATACCAATAATTTTAGATATTTCGCATTGTGTATATCCATTTCTCAGCATAATAAATACTTTTCTTTTATTACCAACTAATTCATTTTCAATATCATTTAATAATAGTGTTGATATTGTTTCATTCTCAACATTTTGTTTACTTGGGATATAATTAAGAAATGTAGATGAGTCATTATCCTTAGATTCTTTATTGACTTGATTTTCATAATAAACTATCTGATTTTGTGGAATTGTACGCATTGCATTTTCTTTACGTTTCTCCAACATTATAGTTGTATACATACATATATAGGCATGTGTAGAAAATCCTGATTTATTATTGTTATATGTATTCGCAGCTTTACACAAACCTATCGCTGCAAGATCATACCATTCCTCTACATCTAAATGATATTTATATAATAATGAATATATAAGATTGTGATTTTCTTCTACTAATTTTCGTGCTTCGTCTGTAATTTATATCACCTCCATAAAATCGTAATTTTGTATGTATATTTTTACCATAATCCTCATATAATTTATATAAACGAATTGCTTCATCATATCTTCTTATGATATAATAATAAATATCAATTTTTATAGGAGCATCAATTATGAAAA
>OGPH01000253.1_pt1 | contig 61968 bp, 67 predicted proteins | sample 1552891 | NCBI WGS metagenome assembly OGPH01 (sample SAMEA2580272, study PRJEB22360) | human gut metagenome | biome: human gut; feature: human-associated habitat; material: faeces | place: Denmark | collected 2008/2010 | reverse complement strand
TGAAGTTGACAACGGGGTTTGCGCCGCTGAAATTATAGCTGGTGCTTTGGTGCTGGTGGTACTCTATCGCCTTCGGTGCGCTGCTTATCGTGCCGCAGTATTTGCACTTTACAAAGTCCTGCCCTTCCTTTATTTGCAAGGGTGAATTGCAGTTGGGGCATGTTATGGTGCAGCATAGGTGTAGGGCAGACTGCGTTCGGAGAAACTGGCCCGCTTGACTCAAACCGGCCGTATTCATCCCGAAAAGCTCATTACACATAAATTTCACGGGCTGGAAAATGTGGAGCCGGCGCTCATGCTGATGAAAGACAAGCCGGCAGACCTGATTAAACCATTGGTTTTGCTGTGATGCCTGTTGAAAAAATATGAACGGCAGAAGGAAGCTTACGCCTGCTATAAGGGTTTGATTGTTGTGATGCGGGCTGTTCTCGCGGTATATTTTGCGTATGCCTTGCGGATTGCCATTGCTTCGGTGAACAATCCTCCATTGCAGAACACATGCCGTGCTAAATCCAATCTACGGTTTTTAATCTGACAAAACCTCAAAAGTAAGGCGGGACTGGCTTTAGCCGTCCCGCCGTCAATGCTTCGATCGGACTGAAAATCAGTTTGTATCATTATTAAAGTCAGCGTCAAACTTGATGCAGTCCTTTATCATGCTTTTGGGAACCGCGACCGTGATAAGACGATAGCTATCTGCGCCGTCGGTTGTGGATTTAGAGCCGTTGCGGGGCATTATATGTATGCAGAATGTGTTCCCGTCACAAAAAATGCTGCTCACTTCCAAATCACTTGCCTTGTTGCTGACATCAACATAGACGAGCATTAAGCTGTTTTCTTCAAAAAATGCCTCATCGCGGCCGGAAGTTGCTTCATTGAAGGACAAAGCGCCGTCATATTTACCATCCATACCGAGCGAGTCCCCAAATGCGGCCTTGAATTGCTCCAATTCTTCCAATGAATCGAATTTGTATATGGGAAGATGCATAACGCTGCTGAACATCATGGTTTCCTCATTCAATGCGCCTGAGTAAATCGCCACAAAATCCGCCCGCGACGCATGGGATATAACAATATCAAAAACCTCGTCTGCGGGCATGTCGCCCGGCGTGGTTAAATTGACATCGGGAGTTTCCGCAAATGGCATATCGTCCGATAGATTTTTTGTTTCCTTATTTGGGCTGCACCCGACCAAAGCCAAGGCGCAAGCCAATGTCAAAATGAATATGGCCGGTTTGTTCATGCAGAGGCCCTCCTTTCAAACAAACGGTAAACGCCCTCAACCCTTCCGCTTTTTACGCGCAATAACCTCAACGACTATGCCTATGCACACGATAACCAAGTATACTATTATGCATATTATCCACATATTGTTCAGGGCCATTGCGCCCGTAGGGTCGGCGTAATCTTGGCTAAAAATCAACCCTGCGGCAAATGAAACGGGGTAACCAAGGGATGCGAAAAGCGGGAAGCGGCTGCACCCGAAAAGCATGGAAATGCCTATAAACAAGCCGCCCGCAATCAGCAGCACGAGGGGAAATTGCTTCATTTTGTGCATATCAAACAGAGCAAATCTGCAAATCAGAAAGCTTGCAATCAGAATGGCCATGGACAAAAGGCCGATTCCGTATTTTTTCATACTTATTACCTCCTTGCATGAGTATTTGTATTATTATACCATGGCATTACCGGGCGCTACAATGCTTTTTGCATTTTGAGGGGGGATTTATTATGCATTCCGCCGATAAGCCCGCAAGGGGCAGATGGAGCGGGTGGAAAGGGAGCGCGAAAAAATATACAATCCAAAATTGGAATACGTTGGTTTTTTTTACTGTACCATGATATAATATACTTGGTCTAAACTGAAGAAATGGCGTCATAATCAATGCTTTGAGCCAAAACGTCAGCAAGGGGAGGAAAGAGAAAAATGAAAAACAGAAAACGGGGAACCGCGCTCATAGCTGCGCTTTTGTGCCTGTGCATGGTGCTGAGCGCATGCTCTAACGATGCGGATAACGACCCTAACGATGTCGTAGGTCAGGATTGGCGCACATGGGGCCTGGTGGTAGACAGCGGGACCATAACCCGCAACGGGGAAAACACGGCCGTGCTTGTATGCGTAGAGGACGACGGGGCGTATTTCTATCATGATGACGAGAATCAGGTGCTTTTCGATTTTGTTGAGTTCCCTGAAGAATACGGCCTTACGAGCGGCAACTATAACGCCATAGCGTTCGAGGATGTCAATGACGACGGCAATACGGATGTTGCCATTCAGTTCAATATGGATGATGATAATCAGCTTATGCTGGTATGGATGTATGACGAAGCCTCAAACGGTTACTATTTCTATGATGAAATAGTTGATGACAACAGCGAACCGGATACGCCGGACGAAACTCCCGAGCAGGTTATAACCAACAGCGATTGGGAGCATGACACCATAATAGAGGATGCGGGCGACGAAATGTACGTTGCCGATGCAACCGTGGGCGTGCAGACGTACTATCCGTATGGCTACGTCGTTATGGAAGTTATAAGCGACGCGCTGGTGATATACGACAACAATTTCAATTATGCCGTTGCCCGCTGCGTGAACGATATCTATGCGGACTATAACGGTTCCGTTGAGGAATTCGCAATAGATTATGCCAACAGCTATATCTATAATGACTTTGGCCCGCTTTACAGCATGTTCAGCCCCATAGTGGATATGGATATAAAGGATCCCGATAATCCCAACGACCTTGCGCAGATGGACGGCTATGTTTACGACGATACCGAATCCGCCTACGTTCGCCTGTATATTTATACCGATGCGGACGGCAACGTGATGGCAAAATCGTTCTATGTTACCGATGACGATGCGCTTACCGTTATGGACGAAATATGCAGCGGTGTGAACCATACCGCATGGTATGGCATAGAAGGGTAGGGATCGAACTTATGCCTTTGTGGGGTGCGGTAGTTGCGCTTGTTGCGGCCATTGCGGCAATAGTGCTGGACGTTCGTAAGATAGAAAACAAAAAGGCCAGAACTGCGGGCATAATAATCGCGTCCGTAATCGGCGCGGTCAGCCTTGTGTATATTGCGCTCACGCTTATACTCGTAAGCGCCGTGGACTGAGCAAAAAGAACATATGTTAATGTGCGGTTCCGTTAAGCTTATGCTTTTCGGAACCGCTTACTATATGTTATAATCCATATATGATAGTTATGGACTTGGAATGGAACAGCGGCGTTGGCGACGGCAAATCGCTCGCTGAAATATTGCAGATAGGCGCGGTGAAGTACGATAGATCTGCCCACAAAATAGTGGACACGTTCAGTGTATTCATTCACCCCTGTGTGCACAGCGAATTCAGCGTGGGCGCAAAGGCGCTGCCGCAACTCTGGCGTTCGCTTGAAAGCAGGCTTACGTTTGAGCAGGCGTATACCGCTTTCCTTGACTGGGTCGGCGAGGAAACCATGTTCGCCGCGTGGGGCGGCGGGGATTGGCATGTGCTCAACGACAACGCCAAGTATTATTCCCTGCCCATAAAGCAGGATGTTCAAATGCTGGATGTTCAGTCCGCATTCAGCCTTACGATGGGCGTGGGCAGCGTGCTTGCGCTTTATAAGGCGGTGGAATTTTGCCACATACCGGATTGCTTTGACTATCATGATGCGCTTGCGGATGCGATGTATACCGCGCTTGTAAGCGAATGGGTGGATGAAGGAACGCTTGAGCTCAGCCGCGGAAAAACCGTGCCGCGCAGCATGGAAATGACAGGCAAAACGTTTGAAACACCGCCCGCCAAGTATTCGGAATACTTCACCAACCGCCACGATGTTATAAATTGCGACGATATGCGCATAGTCAACTGCCCCATATGCGGCGCGAAGCACAGCATAGGCGAATGGTTCAGCAACGACCGGCGCCGTTATTATGCCGCGTTTCGCTGCCATGGGCACGGCCGCTTCATCTGCCGCATGACGATAGTGAAAAAGGATGATCTTATCCGCGGGCGTTTGGCAATTCCGCAAATGACGCCAAAGGAGCTGCATAGCTTTCAGGTGGCCAAGAATGCCAAGCATTATCTTTGCAGCGCAACGCTTGGCCTTATAGCGCAAAAGCGCAAAAATAAACGAAAAAAACAGACCGCTCAGGCGGCTGCCACTCCCGCGCAGTAATCAGGCGCGGGAATTTTTTTAGCCGCTCGACTTTTTGAAACCGAAGGAGTATAATACTGCTTGCTTTGCGCCGCGGCGCAGGGCGTATTTTATTGAAGAAAGCGACGGTTTGATATATATGGAATTGGTAATAAGCAATGCGCGCGGCTTTGCGAAGAAAAATGCGGTTATGCTCATTGCGTTTGCGGCGGCGCTGATAACAAGCCTGTTTGTGCCCGTGGATAAGGAATACATAGGCTACTTTGACTTCAAAACGCTAAGCTGCCTTTTCTGCGTGCTGGCGGTGGTCTGCGCGCTCAAGGACATAAACTTCTTTTTTGTTATAGCGCGCAAAATAGTGCACTTTTTCAAAACGGCGCGCATGAGCATACTTGCGCTTGTGTATATAACGTTCATAGGCTCTATGCTCATTGCCAATGACATGGCGTTGCTCACGTTTCTGCCGCTGGGCTTCCTTGTGCTGAGCAGCACGGGGAAACAGAAATATATGGCGTTTACGTTTATTATGCAAAATATTGCCGCCAACCTCGGCGGCATGCTTACGCCTTTCGGCAATCCGCAGAACCTTTATCTTTACACTAAGTTTAATATCCCGAACGGCGAATTTATGGGCATAATGGCCCCGCCGTTCATATTGTCCGTTGTGCTCATCACGCTGTGCTGCATTATATTCGTAAAAAACGAGCCGCTTATGATAAGCGATGAAAAGATAGAGCTTAACGGCAAACGCACTGCGCTTTATCTTGCGCTGTTCGCGTTGGCGATAGCGATTGTTTTCCGCGGCATACCGTATTGGATAGGGCTTATAATAATTCCAGCGGTGCTGTTCTTTGCCGATCGGCATGCGCTTGAATCGGTGGACTATCCGCTGCTTTTCACGTTTGTATTTTTCTTTATATTCGCGGGAAACATGGCACGCATGGATGCAGTAAGGGATTTCTTTTCCACCCTGCTTTCAAAAAACACATTGCTTTTCAGCGCGCTTTCCTGCCAATGCATAAGCAACGTCCCTTCGGCGATACTGCTTTCGCGGTTCACCGGCAACTATGCGGAGCTGCTTATAGGCGTGAACGTGGGCGGGGTAGGCACGCTTATTGCCTCGCTTGCCAGCCTTATCACCTTCCGCGAATACGTTAAGCACGACCCCAAAAGCACCCGTCGCTACATTGCGGAATTTTCCGCCTTCAACTTCGGCTTTCTTATAATACTCATTGCCTTTGAGCAGTTTGTGATGAAGGTATAAATATCCCCTTGCCATAAAGCACAGGTATGGTATAATCAATTTATCGATAATATTCCACAAAACGCGACATTGCCGTTATACCCTACGGAGGACAGTATGCGTACCCACATTGCCCTGCTCCTGTGCATTATGTTATGCTTATGCGCCGCGCCGCCGTCAAAGGCGCTTGACGGGGTATTTATGGCCAACGCAAACGAAGCGGAATGGAACGCGGAGAACGCCTGCTGGGTTGAACGGCATTATATTGCCGCAGCGGACGAATTCTCCGCGTTTGTTTATGCTGCTCATATGGAGGAATACGAGCGGGACGGCGTGCGCGCGCCGCTTGTGTGCGAAGCGTATATCGGCTCAGCCGACTCTGAACGTATCACGATTACGCTGGATGAAAATTGGCTCATCGGCATACAGACAGTTGTGTACTTAGTCAATGCAGAGCTTATAATAGGCGAAAACGCCGCGGCTGTAAATTACGGCAGCATATATATCGAATCCGGCAGTACGCTTACAGTCAACGGCGCGCTTGAAAACGAGGCTATTGAATATGCGTCCGGCGAATTCAGGCTGAACTGCGGCATATACATACGCGATGGATGCACTCTCAATGCTCTGAACGGCGAATATAAGGGCGATGGCAATCTATATAAAAGCGCGAACGGCGTCGCACTCGGCACGGAACAAGGCAATGCATTGTACTTTTCAAACGGGCGGGAGCTTTCGGCGCTGCTTGCCCAATGCGGCGAATATGCTGCGCTTTATGCCTGCGGCGCGGTAACGCTTGATTCGGCATTTGCTTTGCCGTATGGTGCGGGAATGGTGATAGACGGCGGCAATTCGCTTACCCTTGCGCCGGGCGCGTCGCTTACGTGTACGGGGAACATATGGGTCAACGGCGGCGCGCTTACCGTAAGCGACGGCGCCAATATCACATTCGGCAACGCGGCTGCGCGCATATGGGCAAATGCGGAAGATGGCTCATCTGTGACGGGGCAGGGGCTTGACAGTATAACGGTGCGGTATACCAAAAGGGGGGTAAACTCGCAGGCGGACATGGACGCGGCTTTTGGCGGCGCGTATTCGGACGAAATTATACACATTATTGATGTAAATACGCCTGTTAGTATAAACCAAGCATGGAACGTAGGCGAAAATATGCTTATTCGCGTTAACGGCGGCGCAAGGCTTACGCTTAATGCGGCAGTCACTCTCAGCGGTGCGCTGCAGGTTTATAACGGCGCGGAGCTGAATATATGCGCCGCGCTTACGAATGAAGCATACGGCAGCGCGGCAGGGGTTGAGCGCGGGCTGTGCGTATTCGTGGGAGGTAGGGCAATGCTGGGATCCGGCGGCGAATATACTGGCGATGGCACGCGGCGCGTGTACGGCAGCATGGACGGCTTCTGCCATGCGGAAACGGAAGCGGAGCTGAACGCGGCGCTTTCATCCGGCGCGAATACGGTGCATGTAAGTCAGGATGCTATTGTTGCGGTAAACGGCGCGATGAGCATACCGCGCGGAGTCACGCTTAAACTGCTTTCGGGTGCGCGGCTGAGCATTGCGGACGGCGCGCTGCTGATAAACACGGGCGCAATAGAGCTGAGCGAAACCGCTGCGCTGCACATATCACACGGTGCGCAATATATCCGCGGCGGGGAAGAGAAGTTCAGCGGCACGGTAACGGGGCTTGACGCGCAGCCGCGGCTTTTCAACACTACGACCGCCCGGGCAGTCGGCCTGTTCACCGAAGCAAGCGCGGAATATGCCCCGCTTTGCACGGATGCCGTGCGGATGTTTGAAGATATGCGGCTGCGCTATGCGCTCAGTATTGGCAAAAGTATAGCCGGCATGGACGTATCGTTTGAAGAGGGGAGCGGATTGAGCGCGCAGTGGAGCACGGCGGATGGCGGCGCGGCAATAACGCTGCTCGGCTGCGGGAGTGAAACCGAGGAGACAGTATGCCTAAATATAGCCTTCGCAGACGGCACGGCGGAGAGCTATTGCTTTATCGTTTGCATGAGCGAAACCGAAGGCGCGTACAGGGTGGGTGATATTGACCGAAGCGGCCGCATAGACGTGCGCGACGCGGTGCTGCTCTGCATAAAAATAGCTAAGGGCGACGCCGATGCGGACATAAACGGCGACGGCAGGCTGAACGTTGCAGACGCTGCCGCGCTGTGCAGAATTATTTTCCAAGGCTGAGCGCGGTTGCAAAGGCGCGAAGCGTACTATATAATAAGCATATCTGTACGAACGGAGGGGAGAAGAATGAGCGGAGCGAAAAGAATACTTGCCGCACTTGTTGCCGCGGCGGTGCTTTTGATGGGCACGGCGGCGCTTGCGGAGGATACTAAGATAAACATAAGCGCGGGCGAGGCCGGTGCGGACGGCACAATAACTGTTACCGTAAGCCTAAGCGGTGATACAAGCGTTGCAGGCGCGCAGCTTGCGCTTGATTATGATGAAACAATGCTGGAACTTGTCAATGTGAAAAACGGGGCGATAGTTTCCGGCGGCATAAGCGCCACCAATGACGAAGAACCCGGCAGCGTTATATTCATATGGAGCACGCTTATGGGCAGCAAACAGCCGGGCGAACTGCTCAAACTCACGTTCCGCCCCAAAGAGGGCGCGCACGGCAGCACGGAGATAAAGCTGGACAATGCGCTCACGGAAACCATGATAATAGACGAAGAGCTCAACGAGCTTGTATATACCGAGGGCAGCGCCACGCTGGAGCTTGCATCCGCGACTAACACTCCCGCGCCAACTGCTGCGCCGGAGCAGAGCGCGCAGCCCACGCAGGCGCCTGCCGCTACCGCCAACCCCGATGCAGACGTTACAATGGACATAGGCCAGAACACCACCATTTCCGGCGGCAGCGGCACAATATGGTCCAGCAGCAACGAGCGCGTTGCTACCGTTGACCAAAGCGGCAGCGTGACCGCCCATGCGGAGGGCGAAGCCGTAATTTATGCCATAAGCGAGGACGGCACAAGCGTTACCGAAACCGTTGTGTCCGTGGGCAGTCAGCAGGCGGCTGAATCACCGGCACCGCAGACAGATGCTCCCGTGCAGACGGATGCCGCGCAGGTGACCGTTGCCGAAACGGAGGACGACGGGCCTTCGGTTTGGATGTGGCTGCTTTTCGCGGCGGCCGTGATAACGGGGATAGCCTCTATTTATCTGGCCATCCGCGCCATGCGCCGCAGGTAATTGGCAGGAAATAACAAGTAAATCAACAGTTTGTGAATAATACCCGCAAAGGAGCAGAATAACCTTGCTTATATTGCTTTTTGCGGGTATAATACTATATAACTATAGGTGGTGGAGGTATGCCCATCGCCTGCTCCGGTCCAAATACATAAGGAGTTTAAAGGCATTACATGAAACGACAGAGAATCGTAGCAGCTTGGCTCGCGTGCATAATGGCGGCGTTTGTGCTGCCGTTCGCTGCGCTTGCCGAGGGGGGAGATATCGCCATAAGCCTGAGCGGCGGCAACGCTGAGCTTGCGGTGGGCGATTATCTTAGCGTCAATGTTAAGTTTGATGCGGCTGTTGCAAGCTTTGGCGGCGCGGAGTTCAATGTTGAGTACGATAGTACGGTGCTCGAGTTCGTGTCCTACACGGCGCTGCTGGGCAGCGCGGCAGACGAGGACACGGCTGAAAGCGGCAGCGGAACCGGCATGCTCAACTACGGCGGCGTTAAAGACGGCAATGTGAAGATACTGCTTGTCAATGCGGGTATCATCAGCGGCGGCGATACGAGCATTGCGGCAAACACCGCAATCGGCAATATTGTGTTCAAGGTGATAGGTCAAAATACCACCGGCACAAGCTACAAAATAGCAAGCGAGGGATTTAGCGCCATAGCGGCGGAGAAAACCGGCGAAACAGAAACGGCGCTGACCCCTGCTGACAGCACGTTTACGCCAACCAACGTGACCGTGAGCGACAGCGTGACCTATCCCACGGCGGGTGCGCCCACGGTATACTGCATCACGAGCGAAGCAAACGGCGCTGTTACGCTTTCGCTCAAGGCGAGCATTGCCGATTTGCAGCGGCTGGACATGCAGCTTACGCTTGACGGGTATACTGATATTGCAGCGGCAAGCGACTGTCCGTTTACGGTTAGCATAGACGGCGACAGCGTAACTATAAGCCGCAATGCCGCACCCAATACCGACGGCGTGGACATGCGCAGCGGCGTGGCGGTGCTGACGATGAAAAAATCGGGCGCAAGCCAAAGCATTACCTCAGCGCCCAAGGCCATAGCCACAAAGGACGCCAACGGCGCCCTCAGCCCAATAACTCAACCCAATGTGACCGATGATCCGCTGGGCGGATTCACTAAAGGCGATGTGGATATGGATGGCAGAGTAGCTGTAAATGACGCTGTTATGGTATTAAAGAATGCTATAAAGCTTATGGAACTGGATACTCAGCAGCTTATGCTGGCTGATGCGGATAATGATGGTAAAATAACAGTAAACGACGCTGTTATGATATTGAAAAAGGCAATCAAGTTGATTGATTTTTAAGAAGGAGAGGCAGAACGCAGATGAGAAAAAGACTGATAGCATTATTGCTAACCTTGGCTATGGCGTTCACAACCATGTCCCCAGTGGGTTCCCTTGCGGAAAATGCGGGCAGCGACATTGGTTTAACGCTTGAAGTTAGTTCAGCAAGTGTTACACGTGGTGATACGGTAACAGTAACCGTTAATGCTACAAAGACGGAAGAAGCTGAAATTCACGGAATTCAGTTTGAAGTGCTGTATGATTCAAACGTTTTTGATAAACCAAAAGCTTCTGCCGGCAGTATAATAAGTGCAGAAACATCAAAGCAGGTAAATAATGCCGGAACCGGCTCTTTTAACGTTGGAATGACTTTTGGAACAGATGACAATGGAGATATTGTTCCGGTTATAAAAGAAGGCGGCATACTGTACACATTGAAGCTTACGGTAAAAGCAGACGCCGTGTTTGGCAGCACCGAGCTTAAGTTTGGCGATGTTTCTTATTCCAAAGATAACGTATCGTATGTCCCTACGGTGCTTTCTGGTTCCACCCTCACCATTGTCAACCCCTGCACGGGCATAACGCTTGACAAGGACACGCTGACCATAGCCCGCGGCGAAACGGCTACGCTTACCGCAACCGTTGAACCCGCCGATACTACCGATAAGGTAGTTTGGAGCAGCGCGGACAAGACCATTGCTACCGTTAAGGACGGCGTTGTGACTGCCGTTGGACAGGGCGAAACCACCATAACCGCAACGTGCGGCAACCAAACCGCAAGCTGCAAGGTTATCGTTAACAAGGCTTTCTTGACCGGCAAGGTCACCATTACCGGAGATGCCGTTTACGGCGAAACTCTCACCGCGGCATATGATGAAGGCAATGCCCAAAAGGTAGAGTACGTTTGGTATCGTGAAGGCGGAACTGAGCCTGTCGGTACAACAAATAAATATACTATTACCGAGGACGATATAGGCAAGACACTTACTGTTTGGGTTAGCGACACGGACAACTTTAATGGCATGAAGAAAGCAACGACTGCGAAGGTCGAAAAAGCCACGCAGGAGGCTCCAGCCGCTCCCGTTATCGAAGCCAAAGAGAACGTTATAACCGTTAAAAATGTTGACCACGATGCGGAATATCTTCTTGTTGGTGCTGGCGCCAGTCAGAATTTCGGCAAGGAAACCGAGTTCACCGTGCAGTACGGCAAGACCTATTATGTTGCTGCTCGCTATCCCGAAACCGCTACCCATAAGGCGAGCGCAGAAGCAGAGAGCGACCCCGTTACCATCGCCAAAGCCCCGAGCAACCTGACCGTTACTGCGGGCGAAGGCGGCACGGTTGATGGTATTCCCGAAGGCACCGTGCGCGAAGGCAACGAGGTCACCCTTACCGCCAAACCAGGCGACTTTGACCACAAGTTCGTCAAGTGGGAAGTTACCGGTATAACCCTGACGGAAGAAGCAGCGAAGGCTAACCCGATAACCTTCACCATGGGCAGCACGGACGTGACGGTAAAGGCTGTGTTTAAGAAGAAGGAAGCCGTTATTATAAACTTCAACGTCCTCAACTTCACCTATGACGGCACACAAAAGACGCCTGAAATCGGCCCTGAAGAAGTTGTAGGCATGGATCGGACTATTGAATATTTCGACAGCCTGAATAACAAGCTTAAATCTGCTCCTACCGAAGCAGGTACATATAAAGTTAAGGTAACGTTTACCTCCAGCGAAGCTTCTGAATACCGCAAGACCTGGGCGGACGCAACGTTCACCATAGCAAGGGCTGAGCAAACTGCGCCTGCCGCGCCTACCCCTACGAATGCAACTTCCAATAGCTTTGAGCTGGACATTGTTGCCGCACAGGAATATGTAATCAGCACTACTCAGGCTACCCCCGCTGAAAGCGAGTGGAAGCAGGGCACTGAACTGACCAGCCCCGTTACCGGCCTTAAACCTGCGACTACATATTATGTGTTCACCCGCGTTATGGGCAATAACAACTATAACCCCTCTCCGGCAGTCTACGCAACGGTAACGACTGCGCATACCTATGCGTGGGAAGTTGTAGATTCCGGCGAGGTTATCGAGACTGTTCGCGTTGGCGGAACGTTGCCCGAAAGCCTGACAGGTACAATAAAGAATATAGGCACGGGCGAGCTTACGGGCGTGAAGGCTACCATTACGGACGTGAAGGCTACCATTAGTGGCGCTAAATTTACGCTTGAAACCGTACCCGACACGCTTGTAAGAAACGGCAGTTTGAATATAACCGTAAAGCCTGAGGACATACCAACCAACAAGGAAGGCACATACACGGCTGTCGTTACCGTTAAGGCAAATGATGTCAACGACATAACCGTTACTTTCACCATAAAGGTTACGGAGAAGGAGACTGCTGAGATTTCCGGCATAACCGATACCACCGTTCCCTTCAACGGCAAAACGCAGGGCATTGACCTGAGCAACGCCAAGGTCAACGGCAAGCCCGTTAAACCGAGCGACCTGACCGTTACCTATACCAAGGACGGTGAACCCATTGCCGCGCCGCGCGATGCAGGCGTATATAACGTTGCCATTAAATATGAGGATAATGATAACATCGGCAACACAACCGCGAAGCTTATAATAAATAAGCAGGACGTTACCGTAACAGGCTTCAAGGCACAATCCAAGGTGTATGACGGCAACGCCGATGCCGAGGTTAACAGCACCAACGCCAAGCTTGACGGCATGATAGAAGGTACGTATGTTGGCTTCGATAAGTCCGGCCTCACGTTTAAGTTCGATGATAAGAAGGTCGGCACGGGCAAGGCCGTTAAGAACACCGCGCACATAACCCTCACCGGTACGGATGCAGGCAACTATAACCTGACCAACCCCATCGTTAAGCTTACGGCCGACATTACACGCAAGCCCGTGACCGTAACGGCTGCCGTTGACGAAAAGACCTACGATGGCCTTACAAATAACGCAGCTGTTACCCTGAGCGCACCTGAATTGATAGCGGGTGATGACGTGCAGTTCGACAAGGTAACGGGTACATACGTTACCGCCGACGCGGGCGACGCCGTGGAGGTCGAGGTGAATTACGCTATTTCCGGTGCGGATCAGGGCAATTACAATATTACCAAAGCTGAAGAAAAGACTTACGGCAAGGTAAATAAGGCCGATCTGAACGTCACACTCACCGCGCCCGCAGCCGTTACATATGACGGCAATACGCATGGAGTGAGTGGCGTTACCGATAACCGCGTTAAGGCTGATGAAGGCAAAACGCTCTATACCCTGACCTATAATAATAAGGATGCGCTTCCCGTTGATGCGGGTACTTACAGCGCAACCGCTAAGCTGACCGCTGAGGGCAGCAAGAACTATATCCTGAAAGCAAATACCGTTGACCTCGTTATCAACAAGGCCGGCATGAGCGCGATCAATAAGGAATACACCGTTGCATTCATGCTTGCCGGCGCGCAGACCCGCCCGCTGAGCGATTTGCAGCTTGCTCCCGACAACGTAAGCGGTAAGTGGAGCGTTGTAACCGGAACTAATGAAATTCTTGACGGCGAAGCTAAGATAGATGGCGAGAACCTCGTGTTCACCGTCAAGTCCGGCCTTACCACTGCGGACATCGGCAAAAAGGTTGAGTTGACGCTCACCTTCACGCCCGACAAGAACTATAACCCCGTCACCGCCACCGTTACCGTGACCCTGGCGCAGGATACTTACACCAACAGCATCGTTGGCACCCTACCCACTCAGGTGAAGCTGGGCGACGCGCTTGACCTAAGCGGCGTAAAGCTCGTTACCAAGTTCGGCAGCGGCGCACCGGAGCAGCAGCTTGATGTTAACGATGATACCAAGGTTGAAGTGACCACAACCTACGACCCCGCCGCCAAGGAAATAGGCGTAAAGACCGTAACCTTTACCGATAAGGCGAACGGCGGCATAACCTATACCCATACCTTCACCGTTGTGGACGTGCTTGAAGGCGTTAAGCTTGAAGCTGACCAGGTAGCATACTCTTACAAGCTGAAGGAAGCGACCACCATCGGCTTCGATGGCAAGATACATGCCGTGTATAAGTCCGGCGCAAAGAAGGCGCTGAATCATGCCGATGTTGTACTTACCATGAGCGACGGCACGGTAGTTGACAGCGCGAAGGAAGCGCGCCTGCTGAACACCCTTGGCACCGCTACTATAACGATTACCTATACCGAAAAGTATTTTGACGGTACAAGCGATAAGCAAAGCATTGATATAACCGTTTCCGTAACAGCAGACCCCGTTAAGCCGGATGGTAAGCCCAATGCCGAGGGCTTCGCGGTTACGCCCATACCCGATGCGGGCAAGGAAATGGAATATAAGGATGACGCAGGGAACGAGGTGAAGCCGGAAGATGTGCAGGGCAAGCTTGCCGATGCCGCACCGGGCGCGCTTGAAGGGGAAGTGAAGAATAACCCCGCGTTCAATAATGTCGGCAACGGCGATGTTGTGTATGAAAACATCAGCTTTAAGGATGAAAATGGCAAGCCTGTAACGTTTGCAAACGGCAAGATGCAGGTGACCGTGCCCTATCCCGCCGATTCCGATAAGGGTGACGAATTTGTGATGCTGATACCCGACGGCGAGGGCAAGATGAAAGCCATAGTGCCGCAAAAGACCGCGGGCGGCTTGCAGTTTGAAATAGAAAACAGCAACGTGACATTTGCCATAGGCTGGTACACTCCCGCGCCTTCACCCGTACTGCCCACCGAGCCTGAAAGGGATCCTGAGGATAACTTCTGGAACGAGGTTTACTGGACGCTCCTTCGCAGCGGACAGGGCAGCGTTATAACCGCCAATGCCGGCTATTACGACAGGGTGCCGCAGGGCGTGCTCCGCGCGGTGGACATAAGCGGCAATACGCTTATAATCAACTCCGCATTCGGTATGCAGGTTGCTGTGAACCCCGGTGCGCTTGAAAAGCTGGGCATGTACCGCTTCTATTATCCCATCAGCTATCTGAAGGAAATGCTCAAGGGCAGCAGTGTTATAAGCGGCAGCGGCACAACGGGCATTACCGTGGGAGTGCTTATGCCTACCACCGGCGACGCAACCGTGGTTGAGCATCCCTATACCATGACTCCTGCCACCGCGGGCATTATCCCCGGACTTGAGAGCGCGGCCAATGCCCGCCCCGTGATAGACAATGCGGACGGCGTAAGCGTGCTGGGTGGCGCGCAGCGCAACGAAGGCGCGGTCATAGGCGGCGGAATGCTTATCGGCCTCGGCCTGCTGGCGCTGCTCGGCGCGGCATATGTGACCATGCGCAAGCGCGGCAACTGATATTAACTGAACATACCCGAACCTTGGGGCCAAGCGTAACAAACTTGGCCCCGAATAATATTCGGATCAGGAGGGGGAAACACATATGAAAAAGAAACTGCTTTGCATTATACTTGCCGCGCTTATGCTCACAAGCGTGTGTGCCTTTGCGGAGGGCGAAACCGAAACGATAGAGCCTGAACAGACAATAGAGCCTGAACAGACCATTGAACCCGAGCAAACAACGGAAGCGGAGCGGACTGCCGCGCCCGAAACGGGTGCGGACGATGCCCCGCTGATAGACGTGGACGCAACGCCCGCGCCGAGCGGGAACGAAACTATTGAAATCCCCGCCGAGTTGGACGGCGTGTTCCAGTTTGGCGATTTTTACGGCGAACAGCTTGGCATAGACTTTGATAGGATGATGCCCGCAAGGGCGCCCGCGTACATAAGCAAGGATGATAACGGCGAGCTGACAACGGAAAAGCGCAATATATTTATCGTGCGTCTGCGCGATGCCATACTAAACCTTACCCCCAGCATAGATCTGAGCGATCTTAACATAAACTATGTTAAGGATGGCGATAACATAAAAGGGCTTAATGCGGCAGTATCCGCCGTGCTGAACAGCGTGCCGGAATCCTTCGTGTGCGAAAATAAGGGTATGAAATATTCTATTGTAAACGGCAAGTTCGATACGCTTAGCCTTGGCCTAAAGCCAAACGCAGCCCAAATGCGCAAGGATTACGATAACGAAAGGCAGGCTGTGAAGGAAACGCTTTTCCCCAAAGGCACAGGCGACATGAGCAAAACCGAAATTGCATTGGCGATACATGATTATATTGCCCTGCATACGCGCTATGACTTTGCCGCCGTGGCAAAACCAAGCGAAAATCCGAATATGTTTAATGCCTACGGTGCGTTGGTGAACGGCCTTGCCGTATGCCAAGGCTACGCGCTTGCATACATGGATTTGCTGTCCGCAAACGGTGTGAAAAGCTACTTTGTATCCTCAAAGAATATCAATCACGCTTGGCTAATAATCGAAACCGAAAAGGGATGGTATCATTCCGATGTTACATGGGATGATCCGAGGTTGGAAGCGGGCGATTATACGAATGACGGCGACTACATGGGGTATTGCCAGCATGATTATTTCATGAACACCGTAGCTGATATAAATGCAAGCCATTTCAAAAATGCATCAAATGATGCTAACCCGAGCGTTTTGTTTGATAAAACGCCCGCTGCAGCAGCGACAGCGCATGAAAACTCCGGCTTCTGGAGCGGTATACGGTGCGGCATGGCATATATTGGCGGCAAATGGTATTATAACGACAGCAAGCTTTGGAAGCAGAACGTCAACGGAACGGAGGTTCGGCATACGAAGGGCAAAATCTGTTTAACGCCCTACGGCACGGAACGTCAGGCTAATAATGTTATTGCCGAAAACGCAACAGCCTTTGCCGTGGTTGACGGCAGCCTTGTTTACGGTAAGTTCAGCAGCGAGTATACCGATGCCATAATGTGCTATGATACCGTCAGCAAAAACGGAAGAACGCTTGTGGGCGTGGAAGGGAACACGATAGTGACGGAGATAGCCGCGGGCAGGCTGAATCTAAATAATAGCTTCTACGGGCGCGGCACGGTGGTATATGCGGATATGAATTCGCAGCTTTATACAATAGTGCCGAGCGAAACGGCAGCAGGCGATGTTGATTTGGACGGTGTACTCACAATAGCGGACGTAACGCTCATCTGCCGCCATATAATGGGCCAAATACAGCTGAGCGGCGCGGCATTGACAGCGGCGGATATAAATTCGGATGGCAGCGTGGGCGTGGCGGATGCGGTGCTCCTTTGCCAAATGATTTCGGAAGGAAATGAATGATGAAGCTTAAAAGAACCATTGCGGCGCTTGTCGCGCTTGCCGTAATAGCCGCGTGCGCAGCGTCGCTTGCCCTGACCGGCGATGTTGATGGGGATGGCGCAATAGGCGTGAAGGACGCCGTGCTTTTGTGCCGGGCCATTGCGGATGGCGGCGCGGGCGCGAACGACATGCTCAGCATGGATGTTGATGCTGATGGGCGGCTCACCGTGGCAGATCTTGCATATATCTGCCGCGCCATAATGGACAACAGCGTGGTTTTCCCGCGCGATGCGCAGAACGCCGCATACAGCAAGGATGTTAAATAGAAACTAAGCATATAAAAAGCCCGCCTTGACACAGGCGGGCTTTTAGTTGTTTGCTCAGTATCCCATTTCGGAAAGCATCATGTCCGCAACGGTGGCTATTGCGCTGTTCGCGCTCAACGTGGCCACGGCGTAATGCAGCGTGCCTATGTCGGCTGTGTGCTTTGCATATGCGCGGCCCTCGCCGTATTTGTTCAGCATCAGCTCGTTTATGGCAATGGCGTCCACTTGGCCCTTGTCCAGCGCGTCAAAAAGGTCTGTATACGATGCGTAGCCGGTTATGCTCGCCGTGTCGTAGCCGGAATCCTTATAATCGCTGTAATAGCTGAAAAGCAGGTTCCTCGTCGCGCCGGACGGCACATATAAGTTTGAACTGCTTGCAGACTGTATGCAGCCCACCTTCAGCTTGCTCATGTCCGCGTTCTCGTTGCCGGGCTTAACCAGTATGTAGCACGGGTCGTCATAATAAGCGCGGGAGTAGGCGTATGCGGCGTTCGCGCCGCGCGGCATAAGGCATATTGCTGCGTCTATGCTGCCGTCCCTCAGCTTTGCGCCAACGCTCATGCTTGTCACCTCAACTGCTTCAAGCGCGGGAATATCCCCCGTGTAATCATCGGAGTTGGACATTATGCGTTCCGCCAGCGCCTGAGCTATTTCCCATTCAAGCCCCGTTCCGTCCTCCGCAAGGCCAGGCACATCGTTGCGCAGGCCAACGCGCAGCACGCCGTTGTTCCAAACGTTGGCAATCTCCGCGCTGTTCATCAGCACCGGCTCTGGCCTGAGCAGCAGCGCCAGCAGTATGACTGCGGCCGCAGCACCGGCTATTATCAGCGCGCGGCGCAGCTTTTTACCCTGTTCGCCCTTCAGCATTATCACCGGGCGGGTATGTTTTTTTCTTATGCGGCGGTTTCTGCCGCTAAAAAACGAACGTATCTTCATATATAAATTATACAGCCTGCGCCCCACGTTGACAAGGCGGCTGTGTGTGGGATATAATTCATTATTGGGCCAAAACTGTAAACATTTAAGGAGATATACGATACATATGAAGAGCCTTACTTCCGATCAGCTCAGGTCGCTGTACCTGAAGTTCTTTGAAGGACGGGGCCATAAGGTCATTCCTTCCGCCTCTCTCATTCCCGAAAACGATCCATCTGTGCTGTTCACCACGGCCGGTATGCATCCCCTTGTGCCCTATCTTATGGGGCAGGAGCATCCCGCGGGCAAGCGCCTTACGGACGTGCAGAAGTGCCTGCGCACCGGCGATATTGACGAGGTGGGCGACGCGAGCCACTGCACCTTTTTTGAAATGCTTGGCAACTGGAGCCTTGGCGATTATTTTAAGCATGAATCAATAGCGTGGAGCTATGAACTGCTCACCAGCGAAGAATGGCTGGGCATAGATAAGGACAGGCTGTATTTCACCTGCTTTGAGGGCGACGAAAATGCCCCGCGCGATACCGAATCGCACGATCGTTGGGTGGAAATGGGCGTTGACCCCAGCCATATATTCTATCTTGGCGCAAAGCATAACTGGTGGATACCCGGCAACTCCGGCCCCTGCGGCCCGGATACGGAGATTTTCTTCGATACCGGCAAGCCCAAGTGCTGCCCTGAGTGCAACCCTTCCTGTGACTGCGGCAAGTACCTTGAAATATGGAACAACGTTTTCATGCAGTATTATAAGGACGCCGAAGGCAACGTGACCCCGCTTGCCAAGCGCAATGTGGATACCGGCATGGGCCTCGACAGGACCATTGCAACCCTTCAGGGCGCGGAAAGCGTATACGATACCGATGGCTTCGCCCCCATAATTGCCCGCATTGCGGAGCTGAGCGGCAAGAATTATAATGACGACGAAGCCACAAAGAAGGCCTTCCGCATAATTGCGGATCATATAAGGAGCGCAACCTTTATACTGGGCGACCCAAGGGGCGTTACCCCGTCCAATGTGGATCAGGGCTATATTCTGCGCCGCCTTATCCGCCGCGCGATACGCTTCGCCATGCAGATAGGCATACCGGAAAACAGCCTTTCCAAGGTTGCCGAGGCCGTTATAGAAAGATATTGCCATGTGTATCCCGAGCTCAAGGAAAATCAGGAAAAGATAACCACCGAGCTTGCCAAGGAGGAAGCCCGCTTCCAGCACACCCTCAAGAAGGGCATGAAGGAGTTTGAGCGCATGAAGGGCAGCTTTGCGGACGGCAAAATAGACGGCGTTACCGCGTTCCATCTTTATGATACGTTTGGCTTCCCGATAGAGTTTACAGAGGAAATGGCCCGCGAAAACGGCCTTACCGTAGACCGTGCGGGCTTTGAGGCCGCGTTCAGCGAGCATCAGAACAAGAGTAAGCAGGGCGCGGAGCAGCGCTTCAAGGGCGGCCTTGCCGAAGCAAACGAGGTTACCGCGCGGCTGCATACCGCAACGCATCTGCTTCAGGCTGCGCTGCGCAAGGTGCTTGGTGACGGCGTTGCGCAGAAGGGCAGCAACATAACAACCGAAAGGCTCAGGTTCGATTTCAGCTTTGAGCGCAAGATGACTCCGGAAGAGGTCAAGGAAGTTGAAAAGCTGGTCAACGAAGCCATTCAGGCGGACGTACCCATAACCTGCGAGGAAATGACTGTTGACGAAGCCCGTACGCAGGGCGCAATAGGCCTTTTCGGCGATAAGTACGGCGAAAAGGTAAAGGTGTATACCATGGGCAAATATTCAAAGGAGATCTGTGGCGGCCCGCATGCCGGCCATACCGGCGAGCTGGGCACGTTCAAGATAAAGAAGGAGGAGGCCTCCAGTGCCGGCGTGCGCAGGATAAAGGCCGTGCTGCAATAAGGCGATGAAGGATAATTCCGCGCAATGGTTTGAATACGATTGGCCGCTTGACGGGGCGATGGCGCGCTTCGGCGCGGACATGGCGCTGATAGATGCCGACAGGGCGGCGCGGCCGCTGCTGATGTATGTAAGCTGCCAAAGCCGCAGCGAAAAGCGGGAAACGCTCAGCGCGATAGAGCGCAGCATAGCATCGGGCGTTAAGGATAAGCTGATAAAAAAGCTTGGCGCACTGTATGCGGGGTATATAGAAATAGACGCGCAGATGCAGTATTATTTCTATATTCACGATGCCGAGGAATTCGAGCGGGGCGAAACCATTGCCGAAAAAACGCCGCTTATGGACTGCACCGCTGGGCTTGCGGACGAACCGGATTGGCTCACGTATAAAACCCTGCTTTATCCGGATGCCGCAAAGCTGCAAACGGAGCTTAACCGCGACCATATTGCGCTTATGAAAAAACACGGCGACTGCATAAGTGCAGTCCGCCGCGTTACCTTCACGGTGTATTTCCCGACCGAAAGCATAATGCTCAATTTTGCGGAGGCTGCGCGCAAGGCGGGTTTTGCCTATGCCGGGCCTAACTATTCGCCGGAGCGGGAGTTGGCCTACGGGGCGGACATTGTGCGCCTGAGTTCGCTTAAAAAGGCGGATGTGGATGCGCTCACGACCCGCGTGATAAACCTTGCCGCGCAGTACGGCGGGGAGCTTGGCGAATGGAGCGCGCCCATAGTTGACCGCGGCGGCCCGCTGAACGCAATATAATGGAGAGTTGATGATAAGGCTTACGGATGTTGACGAATCGAACTGGCTTGAGATTGCGCGGCTCAGCGTGAGCGAAGCGCAGCGGCGCTTCCTTGCGCCGCCGATCGGTATAATCGCGCGGGGATATGTTTACCGCGATTGCAATGCGCGCGTGATAGGCATTTGTAATGATGCGGAGATGGTCGGCGTTGCACTTGTGCGGGACTTTATCGATGAACCCGTTGGCTATGACCTTCAGCAGTTCATGATAGACGAGCGGTTCCAGAACAGGGGCTACGGCACCGCTGCGCTGAAGCTGATACTTGCTCAGCTGAAGGCAGAAGCACGATTTGACCACGTTGAGGTATGCGTGAAGAAGGACCATGCCGCCGCGCTGCATGTTTATGAAAAAACAGGTTTTGCCGACAGCGGCTACGTGGACGAATCCCTGCCCGATTGCGTGAATCTTATATGCTATTTAAGGTGAAATGATGTTTTACCGCCGTACACCACGAATGATGTACGGCGGTTTTGTGTTGCTTATAGGCCTGCGACTATTTCCGCTATCTGCACGGCGTTGGTTGCGGCGCCCTTGCGCAGCTGATCCCCGCAGCACCAAAGGTTAAGCCCGCGCTCGTCCGTCAGGTCATCGCGTATGCGGCCGACGTAGACCAGATTCTGATCGGATGTATCGAGCGGCATGGGATAAACGCGGTTCGCAATGTCGTCCGTAAGGCGGCAGCCCGCCGCGGCGGCTATCAGCTCCCGCGCACGCGCTACGCTTATTTTCTCCTTGGTGCGTATCAATAAGGACACGCTGTGGCTGCGGAATACAGGCACGCGCACGCATGTGCAGCTTACCTTCAGCTCGGGGCTGTGCAGTATCTTCCGCCCCTCGTTTTGCAGCTTCATCTCCTCGCTCGTGTAGCCCATGAAGGCTTCGGAGCCTATCTGCGGTATCACGTTGTATGCTATCTGGTACGGGAAAACGCTTGGCTTAACGGCCTCGCCCGCGGCTATTGCCGCCGTTTCCTCGCTCAGCTCGCTTATGCCCTGCGCGCCCGCGCCGCTAACCGCCTGATAGGACGATGCTATTATGCTCTCTATCGGGCTTTCTTTGTTCAGCGCGTTCAGCGCCACCAGCGATATTATCGTTGTGCAGTTGGGATTGGCTATTATGCCGCGGTGCTTGCGCACGTCCTCGGGATTTATCTCGCTCACTACCAGCGGCACGTCCTCATACAAACGAAACGCGCTTGAATTGTCCACGAATACTGCGCCAGCCTTAACTATTGCGGGGGCGAAGCGCATGGCAATGTCGTTCTCCGCCGCGCCAAGCACTATGTCAAGCCCTTCAAACGCATCCTCGCTCGCCTGAATAACCGTGTGCTCCTTGCCAATAAAGCCTATGCGCTTGCCCGCGCTCCCCGCGCCCGCAAGCAGCCTAAGCTCGCTTATGGGGAACTTACGCTCCTCCAGCACCTTCATCATCTCGCGCCCAACCGCGCCCGTTGCGCCCAGTATGCCTATTCTGTATTGCCTCATGCTATGCTCCTTATCTTATCGTGGCAAAGCTGCTGTACAGCACCCTTATTGCCTGCTCAAAATCCTTTTCTTCCACGCCTACTATAATGTTCAGTTCTTCCGGGCCCTGCGTTATCATGCGAATGTTCACTCCGTTTTCGCCGAGCGCCGCGAATATTTTGCCCGATATGCCGGGGCGGAAGGCCATCCTGCGGCCTACTGCCGCAACAACGGCCAAGTCCGCTTCCGTCTTTATATGGTCCGGCTTTATGCTCCGCTCAAGCTCGCCAAGCAGCGAATACAGGCAGTCCGCCACGCTTGCGCTGGACACTACCAAGGATAAACTGTCTATGCCCGAAGGAACGTATTCAACGTTCACGTTGGCCTTTTCAAATATTTCAAGTATTCGCCTCAGCACGCCCGGCGTTGAGGACATGCCCGTTTTTGAAAGGGTTACCACCGTATATCCCTTCCTGCCGGCTATGCCCGTTATAAAGCTGCGGTTCTGCTCCGTGCTGTCGTCAATGTCGCGCATTATCATTGTGCCGGGGTGGTCAGGCTCGTTAGTATTGCGTATGTTGAGGGGAATGTTCTTCTCCCGCACGGGGAAAACAGCCCGCTCGTGCAGCACCTGCGCGCCGATGTAGCTAAGCTCCCTTAGTTCGCTGTATGTAAGCCTGTCTATATGCTCCGGGTTTTCAACTATGCACGGATCCGCCATAAGTATGCCCGAAACATCCGTCCAGTTTTCGTATACGTCCGCGTCAAGCGCCGCCGCCGCAAGCGCGCCCGTAACGTCGCTGCCGCCGCGCGTAAGCGTGAGTATGCGTCCGCCGGGGGCAATGCCGTAAAAGCCCGGGATTACCGCCCGCCTGTTGGCGGCAATGCGCCTGAGCGCGGAGTAGCTTGCTTCTTCATCTATGCTGCCGTCCAGCGCGAATGTGAGCCACAGCTTTGCGTCAATAAAGTCATAGCCCAGCGCGTCCGCCAGCAGCCTTGCGGAAAAGTATTCGCCGCGGCTTACAAGTTCATCCTCACCTATGCCGTGCTGCATGCGCTTCCACAGCGCGTCAAATTCGGCCTCAAGCGGGGTATTAAGCCCAAGCTCGTCCCGAATGTCCAAATACCGCTGCTTCACCTGCTCAAATACGTCCATGCAGGATACACCGTATTTGATGTGAGCATAGCAAAGGTATAAAAGGTCGGTTATCTTGTGGTCATCCTTGCTCCGCTTGCCCGCGGCGGAGACCACGATTAGCTTTCTTGCTTCGTCGGCCCGTATTATGGCGCATACCTTGCGTATCTGCGCGGCGTCCGCCATTGATGAACCGCCGAATTTGGCAACCTTAAGCATGGTTTATATATCTCCCCAAAAATTGAAAACAAATCATTCGGCAATGGCAGCCATAAAGCCGTTGAAGCCTTCCACGCGGCACATTACGTGCGCCTGCTCAACGGAGAGCGGGGCGGTGATTACGGGCGCGCAGCCCTGCCTACGGATATAATACCGCTGGTACGCGCGGGAATTATCCACCTGCGCACGGGTGAACGAATCGATATAGAAGGCCGAGCAGCCTTCGGCTATTGCGCGGCAGTCCGCAAGCACGTTGCTCCCCGTCGGGTATGCGCCCGCGCCCGCGCCAAGGAAGCTCTGTCCGCCCATATGCGCGGCGCAAAGGCTCATCATATTGCCGCATTCATATACGCGCGCTTCGCCCGCATCCGCGCCGAAAAGCATGGGCTCCACCGCGGCGCTTATTGTGCCGAAGTGCCTTTCCGCATGGCCTATCAGGCGGCAGGCAAGGCCGTTTTCTTCAAAGAAGCGCATATCCTCCGCCGTAATATTGGCTATGCCGAAGCACGGCACGTCGCTTTCGCTTATCGATACGCCGTAGGCTATGTTTGTGCTGAGCACCAGCTTGCGCCGCGTATCCAGCCCGCATACATCGGCGGTTGGATCGGCCTCCGCGTAGCCAAGGCGCTGCGCATCGCTCAGCGCCGCAGCGTAATCCATGCCGCGGCGGCTCATCGCGTCCAGTATATAATTGGAAGTGCCGTTCATTATGCCGCTTACGGATATTATAGCGTCCACGCATGCCGCGCGGGCAAGGGAGCTGAGCCACGGTATGCCGCCGCCCGCCGCCGCAGTACAGCGTAAGGACACGCCGTTTTCGCGCGCAAGTGCGGTAAGCTCATCATAATATGCGCACATAAGCTGCTTGTTGGCTGTAACGACGTGCTTTTTAGCCCTGAGCGCGGCGCATATGTATTCATGCGCGGGTTCAAGCCCGCCCATGGCCTCAACTATTATGTCCGCGTCTGCTTCGTTAAGTATCTTATAAAAATCGCTTGTGACCATACAGTTAAGCCCCTCAAGCGGCCTGCGCGCAAGCACGGCGCAAATGTTCAGCGAAAGCGGCCGCTCCGTAAGCAGCTCATAAAATCCGCGGCCGACAGTTCCGAATCCCAGCAAAGCAATGTTCATATATCAAAACTCCTTCCGTGCGGTACATTTACTGTTGAATGTGCGCATATCGGATACATATGTTTTTATAATGGAGACAAATATACCACTGTTTGCCGGAAAACGCAATAGGCAGAATAAGTTTTTTCTGCGCTGCCGCATCGCATTACTTGATGCCGCAAATAATATATTATAAAAATGCAACCACTTCCGCCCGAAAACCGTTTATAATAGCGTATATGCCTTTTTACAAGGCACGAAAGGAGACATATGTTTATGAAAAAGACAATTGCGGCCGTATTGGCCATTATATTCGCGCTTGGCATGGTTGGCTGCGCCGCGAACGGAAACGGGCAGGGCACGGCAGAAGCCGCGGGGAACCCGCTGGATGTGCTGAACAAGGTATGGGACAGCTATACCGATGATGAAAAATTCCCCGCTGCCGGCGGAGACATGAGCGAAGCGAACATGACGGACGATGCACCGGGCAACGTTGCGCTGGATGATGCGGATACGGTTGCATACCTCACCTCCTTCCCGGCGGACATGGTGGACAAGCTTGACGCCGCCGCCAGCCTTATGCACATGATGAACGCCAACACCTTCACCTGCGGAGCGTTCCGCCTGAAGGACGCCGCCGATGCGGACGCCGTGTGCGCCGCCATACACGACGGGCTTAATTCCAAGCAATGGATGTGCGGCTTTCCGGACAAGATGGTGATTGCCAAGGTTAGCGGCTGCATAGTATCCGTATACGGCGCAGAGGATTTGGTGAACACCTTCCGCGATAAGCTGACCGCCGCCTATGAAAACGCGGAGATAGTTTACGACGAGGCGATAGCCTTCTAAGAGCAAACGAAGGGAGGGAGCAGTTCATGCTGTTTTCAAGCGCGGCATTTTTATATAGCTTTCTGCCGCTGACAATAGCGGTGTATTTCCTTATGCCGCGGCGGCTTAAAAACGCGGCGCTGCTCCTGATGAGCCTTATATTCTATGCCTGGGGGGAGCCGCGTTACGCAATACTGATGCTGCTTTCCGTTACGCAGGGCTATATATTCGCGCGGCTTATAGGCAAAAGCCGCGGAACGAAAAAAGCAAAGGCATATCTTATAATAAGCCTTGTGCTGAGCCTTGGCATGCTTGGCGTGTTCAAATACGCCAACTTTTTTGCGGAAAGCTTCGCCGCGGTATTCGGCCTCAAAATAGCCGCGCTTAACATTGCCCTGCCCATAGGCATAAGCTTTTATACGTTCCAGCTTATAAGCTACGTTATAGACGTTTACCGTGCGGACGTTGAGCCGCAGCGGGATTACGTTGCGTTTGCGGCGTACATATCCATGTTCCCCCAGCTTATAGCGGGGCCGATAGTGAGATACAGCGATATTGAAGCGGAGCTTACCGCGCGCGCATACGGCGCGGACAAGGCCGCATACGGCGCAAGGCGGTTTATACTGGGCCTTGGTAAAAAGGTGCTTATTGCAAACGTGCTTGCGGAGCTTGTGAACGCATTCAAGGCAAGCGGCGAAAAATCCACGCTGTTTTACTGGGTATATGCCGCGGCGTACATGCTGCATGTGTATTTCGATTTTTCCGGATACAGCGACATGGCGATTGGCCTTGGCTCGATATTCGGCTTCACGTTCCCCGAAAACTTCAATTATCCCTATATTGCCGCAAGCATAACCGAATTCTGGCGCAGATGGCATATGTCGCTAAGCTCCTGGTTCAGGGACTATGTATATATCCCCCTTGGCGGCAGCCGCGTGAAAAAGCCGCGCGCGCTTTTGAACATTGCAACAGTATGGATGCTTACGGGCCTATGGCACGGGGCGGACTGGAACTTCGTCATGTGGGGGATAATGTTCGCGGCGCTGCTGATCGCGGAAAAAACGCTGCTTTTAGGCTTTATCAAAAATCACAGAGCAATAGGGCATATATACACGCTGTTTTTCGTTATGCTGTGCTTCATCATGTTTGACGCTTCGGGCGTTAAGGAAGGCTTTGAGACGATTGCCGCGCTGTTCGGCGCAAACGCGGCGGATAATACGGAGGCTTTATATTACCTTAGAAGCTACACCGTGCCGCTTACCGTTGCCGCGTTTGGCGCAACGCCGTGGCCTAAGCGCATAAAGGCGAAGCTTGAAGCCACGCGCGTTGGCGGGGCGATAATGGCGATAGCGGAGCCTGTGGCGCTTGCGGCGCTGCTTTGCCTATGCACGGCGTATTTGATAGACGGGTCGTTCAACCCGTTCCTGTATTTCAGATTTTAGCGGAGGGGAGAGCATATGCGTACCAAGCTTAAAAGCATACTTACCGTTGCGCTTGCGGCGGCAATAATATTCGGCTTTGCAATATGGGGAACGCTTAAAAAGGACGACGCGCAATCCCTCAGCGAAAGGCGCGCGCTGGCGACGATGCCAAAGCTCAGCATAGACAGCGTGCTTTCCGGCAAGTTTATGAGCGAATACGAACAGTATAAGCTGGATCAGTTCCCCCTTAGGGACGCCTTCCGCACGCTTAAGGCCGTGAATACATATTATGTATTTTCCCAGCGCGATAACAACGGCATTTATATAGTTGACGGCATAGCGAGCAAGCTTGACTATCCGTTAAATGAAAGCAGCGTTGCCCATGTGGCGGAGCGGTTCGGCTACGTTTACGATACATATCTTAAGCCAAACGGCATAAAGGCGTATTTAAGCCTTGTTCCGGACAAGAACTATTTTATGGCCGATGCGAACGGCTACCTGAGCATAGATTACGACAAGCTGAAGGATATGCTTACATCAAATATGATGTACGCCGAATATATAGACATTGCCGGCACGCTCGGCATAGACGATTACTACAAGACGGATCTTCACTGGCGGCAGGAGAGGATACTTGACACGGCAAAGAAGCTTGCCGAGGGCATGGGCGCGGACGTTGCGGCGGAATACACCGCGGCGGATGCGGATACGGATTTCTACGGCATATATTATGCGCAGAGCGCGCTGCCGCTGAAGCCGGATAAAATGTATTACATGCAGGGCGGGAGCATTGCGGATTATACCGTATATGATTACGAGAGCGGAAAATACGTTGGCGTATACGATATGGATGCGCTTAACGGGCGCGACCCATACGAAATGTTCCTGCATGGGTCAAAGTCCGTGCTGACGATTGAAAACCCGAACAGCAAAAACGGACGGTCGCTTATAATGTTTAGGGATTCGTTCGGTTCAAGCATTGCGCCGCTTATTGCGGAAGGGTTCGACAGGGTAACGCTTGTGGACATCCGCTACGTTGCGCCGGAGCTGCTGGGGCGGATGGTGGATTTCACCCAATATACGGACGCGCTGTTTTTATACGGCACGGGAGTTATAAACAACAGCGAAACAATAAAGTGAAGCTTACATGGGGCCGCGTGCGATAACGCGGCCTTTATGCTATAATATGAAAAAATCTGGTAACAGCGGAGGATACGGCTATGGATATACACGCGCTGGTGGAGTCGCAGCATAGATATTACCAGTCCGGAGCGACAAGGCCGGTGGAGTTTAGGATAGAGGCGCTCAGGAAGCTTCAGCGGGCAATACGCACGAACGAGAAGCTGCTTGCCGATGCGTTGAAGCAGGATTTGAATAAGTCCGAAACCGAAAGCTATATGTGCGAAACGGGCATGGTGCTGGAGGAATTGAGCTACCACATAAAGCATATAGGCAAATGGACAAAGAACAGGCGGGTCAAAACGCCGCTTGCGCAGTTTTCGGCAAAAAGCTACATTTCGCCCGAGCCTTACGGCGTGGCGCTCATTGTTTCGCCATGGAACTACCCCGTGCAGCTTTGCCTGAATCCGCTTATAGGCGCAATATCCGCGGGCAACTGCGCCGTGGTAAAGCCGTCCGCCTATGCCGCGGCTACAAGCACCGCCATAGCCAAGCTGATAGGCGACACATTCCCACCGGAATACATTGCCGCCGTTGAGGGCGGCAGGGCGGAAAACCAGGCGCTGTTTGAAGAAAAGTTCGATTACATATTCTTTACCGGCAGCGTGGAGGTGGGCAAAACCGTTATGCAGGCGGCGGCGAAGTATCTTACGCCGGTTACGCTGGAGCTTGGCGGCAAAAGCCCCGCAATAGTGGATGAAACGGCGGACATAAAGCTGGCCGCGCGCAGGATAGCCTTCGGCAAGGTGCTCAACGCCGGACAGACGTGCGTTGAGCCGGACTATCTTTTGATACACCGCAGCGTTAATAAGGCGTTCGTAAGCGAATATCAGGATGCACTGGAGCAGTTTTTTCCAAACGGCGATATGCGGGACATGGTAAACATAATAAGCGAAAAGCATTACAACCGCGTGAAGGGCCTTATTCAGGGCGAAAAGATAGCCCTTGGCGGCACGTTTGACGATGAGCGCCGCTTCATCGCGCCCACGTTGCTTGATGATGTTTCGCCCGATGCGCCAATCATGCAGCAGGAGATATTCGGCCCCGTGCTGCCCATGATAAGCTTCGATACGCTAAGCGAGGTTATAGCCTTTGTCAACAGCCGTCCCAAGCCCCTTGCGTTTTACCTTTTCACGGCGGACAGGGCCGCGGAGCGCCGCATTCTTGAAAGCTGCTCCTTCGGCGGGGGCTGCGTGAACGATACTATAATTCACCTTGCCTCCTCCGCGCTGCCCTTCGGCGGGGTAGGGGAGAGCGGCATGGGCAGCTACCACGGCAAAAAAAGCTTCGATACGTTCACGCACGAGCGCAGCATAGTCAATAAATCAACCAAGATAGACCTACCCATGCGCTACTTCCCGTACAGCAAACGGAAGCTTAGAATAATAAAGATGTTTATGAAGTGAGAACAAAGCCCGGGCGATTGCCCGGGCTTTTCCGTGCTTTGAAGGGTTACCTTTCCTCCGCTGCCGTTTCATCAAGATTATCCAAAGCGTATTGCAGACATTGTATTATAACGGCATTGAGCGAAAGGTTGTTTTTATATGCAAGCTGTTCCAAACGCTCGCTCATGTCAACGGGTATGCGGAAGGTTTTTGTTATTGTTTCGCTGCCCGGTTTAAGCTTAAACACGGTTTATTCCTCCTTTGCGGCGCAATGTGCAGTACCTATATTTTGCACGATTGACGAAAGAAAATTTGCACCATGTTTGCAATAAGAAATGCTTGCAAAATACTTGCATGGGCGTTATAATTGACATAATCCAAAATTCTGATGAAAATGGGGGTAGAACAAGATGAAAAAACGTTGGTTGGCAGCAATACTTGCTGTAATGTTGCTACTTGTACAAGCCGTTGCATTGGCGGGAGGGGAAGACGAATGTGACCATGACTGGTGGTGGGAGGTAAATGATACGCACCACTTGCAAGCATGCGAGAAGTGCAACAAGATTATGGATGAAGGTCCACACACCATGGTGCCTGATGGGGAAGGCTATAAATGCAGCGTGTGCCGCTACGAATGCGACCATTTGCATGACTTTAGCGGTAATTGGGTTACGGATGACGTAGACCATTGGCATAAATGCAAGCATTGCGATGCTATTGATGGATACATATCTCACACCATGGTGCCTGATGGGGAAGGCTATAAATGCAGCGAATGCGGCTACACACGCAACCATTTGCATGACTTTAGCGGTGATTGGGTTAAGGATGGCGTAGACCATTGGCATGTATGCAAGGATTGCGATGCTATTGATGGATACAAGCGGCACACCATGGTATCTGATGGGGAAAGCTATAAATGCAGCGTGTGCGGCTACACATGCGACCATGAGAAACATACGTTTGATAAGGACGGTTATAACGGGTCTGAACATTGGAAAATATGTTCGGTAGAAGGCTGCGGTGACGTAGATCCTTATTCGTATGAAGAGCATACTCTCGTGGAAGATGCCGAAAATGTCTATCGTTGCAAATGTGGATTTACAACAGATCATACAGAGCATAGCTGGGGCGAGTGGAATCTGGACGATGAGAATCATTGGCGTGATTGTACGGTTGAAGGTTGCGGTGCTTATGAAATTGCCAGCCATGATTGGGAACCCGACGGAGAAAACCAGATTAAGTGTAAAACATGCGGATACTCCAGACATAAGGGCGACCATAAATGGAGCGGCTGGCTATGTAACGAAGTAAGACATTGGAAAGAGTGCGAGATAGAGGGTTGCCTTGCAATAAGCAATCTTGAAGATCATAAATTTGATAGTGACAACATGTGCGAATGCGGCTTTAAGAAGCATAAACACAATTGGGACAATCCGATACAGTTTGATGTCGACGATGAGCACTATGAGGAATACCATTATTGCCCCTGTACGTACGAGGATGACGATTATAAATGTTACGTGCGTCGGGTTGAACCGCATAGATTTGTCAACGGTGTATGCGAATGCGGATACATAATACACGAAGCGAAGGGCGATTGGAAGTACGATGAATACGTCCATTGGCACGAGTGCAAGTTCGATGGCTGCACAGATAAGCTTGGCGAAAACGAGCATGATCTTGTCAACGGCGTATGCAGAGTTTGCGGCTACGGGAAGATAGATTATCCTGTTTATGACGATGTACAGCCCGTTGTTTCCGCCCCGCTGCCGCCGCAGACCGGCGACGCAAGCTATCTTGCGATTGGCATTGGCATGATTGCCGCCGCGCTTTGCATAGCACTTAGGAAAAGGCAGAGCAACTAAAAAGAACTGAACCGAATAAAGGCCGTCGCGAGACGGCCTTTTTGCTATGCTCAGAGTTAGAACTTCAATCCGTTGATTATGTTTGCGTCGGCTACGACTTTGGCCTTGATGAGGGGCTTCTGGGAGGCCATTATTACTGTAACTCCGGGGCCATGGCCGGCAAGCATGCAGTCCGAATGGATTATTACACCTATGGCTACCGCGCCCGTGAGGAAGCCGCGGCCATACATATTGTCGCAATCCTGAAGCATTACTATGTCGCCGAAGCGGAGCTTGTCAAGCCCCAGCTCCTTCACCTTGGCGGGATCGTGCGTCATAATGTCGTAATCGCCGCGGAAGGGCAGATTGGAGCCTATGCCGGAGCCCATAAGATAGGGCGGTATCACAGCCGCTACGGGTACGGTAAGCGTGCCGTCGCCGTTTTCCTCTATGCCAAGCTTTTCAAAAAGCTCGGGGTCAATGTTCATGGCGCTTATTTCGGGATAGTCCACAAGCTTTAGCCCCTGGCCGTGCGCGCGGATGAGCACCTTATCCTCGGGGCAGAGCAGGTCAAGCGTTTCATCCTCAAAGTATATCATAACGTCCTCCGCGCCGCCGTGCTTGCCGGTGACGAAGCCGCGCTTGCCCTTGCCTTCACCGCTCATAACAACGGCCTCGTTGCCTATGCAGGAAAGTATGTTCAGATATTCGCTGAAATCCTTGTTGTCATGATAAAGCGATACGCCGGGTTCAATATGGTCGCCCGCAAGGCCGAAGGCATAGTCGCCCAGCTTTACATTATAATTGATGCCGCCTATGCCTGGGGTAAGGAAGGGCTTGCCGTCCTGCGCAACGCGCCAGCCGCGGCAGACATTGGGCCGTATTTTGCCCACGACGGAGCCTTTTACTACCTTTTCTTTGTTGGTTTTAAGCATTGGGAGTCTCCTTTCGCATTTGCCGTATTGACATATTTATATAGGATATGATACCTTAAACTGGCAAAAAAGCAAGAGTAAAAAGCGGCGAACGGGGCATAGAAACACCCGGATGCGTGTTTGCGAAAAAAGTTTGGTTTTTTTATAAAAAAAGCTTGATATTTCCATGAATATCGTGTAGAATATGAGTGTTGCGCGAATGGACGCTGTTTTTTCGCGCGGCGATAACGTGAAAGACTCAGCGGGAGGTTGCCGGTATGCCATCCGGGTAATTTCCGCCGAGGGCCCACGATACGGGCAACGGGCAAGTGCCCGGCCGAGGTATTTTAGAGATGAAACACTCGGCTGCGTGTACGGCCCCGATACTAAAAGGAGGAAGAAATAATATGGCAAATCAGAAGATCCGCATTAAGCTCAAGGCCTACGAGTGCAACCTTATCGACCAGAGCGCGGAAAAGATCGTGGATACGGCAAAGCGCACGGGCGCTCGCGTAAGCGGCCCCATACCCCTGCCGACGGAGAAGGAAATAGTTACCATCCTCCGTTCGCCCCACAAGTATAAGGACAGCAGAGAGCAGTTTGAGATGCGCACCCATAAGCGCCTGATCGATATCCTGCAGCCCTCCGCCAAGACGGTGGATGCGCTGATGAAGCTCGATCTCCCCGCGGGTGTCGATATCGAGATCAAGCTGTAAGCACGGAGGTGGATTTACAATGAAGAAAGCGATTTTGGGCACCAAGGTCGGCATGACCCAGATGTTCAGAGAAGACGGAACCATGATCCCCGTCACCGTAGTGCTTGCGGGCCCCTGCCCCGTGGTTCAGATTAAGACCACCGGCAAAGACGGCTACGAAGCCGTGCAGCTAGCCTTTGGCCCCGTCAGGGAAAAGCTCATCACCAAGCCTGAGCTTGGCCACCTGAAGAAGGCCGGCGTCGCCGCTCACCGCTATGTACGCGAATTCAAGCTGGATGATACCGCGGCTTACGAAGTCGGTCAGGTCATTAAGGCTGACGTGTTCGCCAACGGCGATAAGGTAGACGTTACCGGCAAGAGCAAGGGCAAGGGCTTCCAGGGCAACATCAAGCGTTGGAATCAGGCCCGCGGCCGCAAGACCCACGGTTCCCACTCCTACCGCGTAGCCGGTTCAATGGGCGCCTGCACCTACCCCGGCGAGGTATTCAAGACCAAGCGCCTGCCCGGTCACATGGGCTGCGAGCGCATCACGGTTCAGAACCTTGAGGTCGCCAGAGTGGACGCCGAAAGGAATCTGCTGCTCATAAAGGGCGCAATCCCCGGCGCCAAGGGTTCCCTGGTAATGGTTAGGGAAACCGTTAAGTAAGGGAAAGGAGAAGTAGAAAATGCCTAACGTAGCATTGCACAATATCGCCGGCGAAAACATCGGCGAGATCGCCCTGAGCGAGAATGTGTTTGGCGCTGAAGTAAATCAGTACGCCGTGCACGAAGTTGTTAAGGCTTATCTGGCCAATCAGCGCCAGGGCACGCAGAGCGCCCTGACCCGCGCCGAAGTACGCGGCGGCGGCATCAAGATCTACCGCCAGAAGGGTACCGGCCGCGCCCGCCACAGCAGCAACCGCGCGCCTATATTCACCCACGGCGGCGTAGTGTTCGCTCCCAAGCCGCGCGACTATCGTCTCAGCGTTAACAAGAAGGTCAAGCGCATCGCCATGAAGAGCGCACTGACCAGCAAGGTGAACGATAACGATATTATCGTTTACGATAAGCTTGACATAGAAAACCCCAAGACCAAGGAAATGGTGAAGGTGCTCAACGCCATGAACGTCGGCAAGGCGCTCATAGTGCTCAGCGACAAGGACGAGATAGTAGAGCGCGCCGCCAGGAACATCCCCGGCGTAAAGACCACTCTGGTCAGCACTCTGAACGTGTACGAGATTCTCAAGTACAACACTCTCATCCTCACCAAGGATTCCGTGGCAAAGATAGAGGAGGTGTACGCATAATGAAGTCTCCCCATGATATAATCATCCGCCCCGTACTCACCGAGAAGAGCTACGACCACTTTGCAGACAAGACCTACACCTTCGCGGTCGATAAGAGGGCAAACAAGACCGAGATCCGCCAGGCTATCGAAGCCGTGTTCGGCGTAAAGGTCGATTCCGTACACACCGTGAACCACATGGGCAAGATGAAGAGGCAGGGCCTGCACGAAGGCCGCCGTCCTTCCATCAAGAAGGCCTATGTGAAGCTGAAGAAGGATTCCAAGGGTATTGAATTCTTCGACAGCATCGCCCAGTAAGGAGGCACACAATGGCTATAAGGAAGATCAAACCCACCACTCCCGGCCAGCGCTTCATGACCGTCTCCGCTTTCGAGGAGATCACCTGCACCACGCCGGAAAAATCCCTTTTGGAAGACCTTCGCTCCTCCGGCGGCCGCAATAACCATGGCCGCATCACCGTTCGCCATCGCGGCGGCGGCGCGAGGCGCAAGTACAGGATCGTCGATTTCAAGCGCAACAAGGACGGCGTGCCCGCCAAGGTTGCCACCATCGAATACGATCCTAACCGCAGCGCGAACATTGCCCTGCTGAACTATGCAGACGGCGAAAAGCGCTACATCATCGCTCCCCTTGGCCTGAAGGTCGGCGACACGCTGCTTTCCGGCGAAGGCGCGGACATCAAGGTCGGCAACGCGATGCAGATCCGTCAGATACCCGTCGGCACCATGATACACTGCATCGAGATCAAGCCCGGCAAGGGCGCGCAGATCGCCCGCAGCGCCGGCAACGCGGCCCAGCTGATGGCTAAGGAAGGTGCTTACGCGCAGGTCCGTCTGCCCAGCGGCGAAGTTCGCCTGATCCCCATGAACGCCAAGGCCACCATTGGCCAGGTTGGCAACGTGGATCACGAGAACATTAAGCTTGGTAAGGCCGGCCGCACCCGTCATAAGGGCTTCAGGCCCACCGTGCGCGGTTCAGTCATGAACCCCTGCGACCATCCGCACGGCGGTGGCGAAGGCAAGTCGCCTATCGGCCGTCCCGGCCCGGTCACTCCGTGGGGCAAGCCCGCGCTTGGTTATAAGACCCGCAAGACCAAGAACGTCAACGATAAGTTCATCGTGCGCCGCAGGAACGGCAAGTAAGAGGCGAAAGGAGTCAACAATGAGCAGATCAGTTAAGAAGGGGCCTTTTGTTCAGGAACGCTTGCTCGCTCGCATTCACGCGATGAACGAAAGCGGCAAGAAGACCGTGGTCAAAACATGGTCCAGGGCTTCCACGATATTCCCCGAGATGGTGGGACACACCATCGCCGTGCATGACGGCAGGAAGCACGTTCCCGTGTACGTGACCGAGGAAATGGTCGGTCACAAGCTGGGCGAGTTTGCGCCCACCCGTACTTTCAGAGGACACAGGGGTTCCGAAAAGACCTCTGGTCAGAGATAAGGAGGAGCGAAACATGGCAACAAGGTCAAGAGAAAAGAGCGCAGCGCGCAAGGCCAACGCCGACAAGCGTCCCCGCGCGATAGCCAAGTATGTCCGCATCTCCTCCCGCAAGGTCAAGGTCGTCATCGACCTGATCCGGGGCAAGTCTGTGGCAGAAGCCAAGGCCATACTGGCCTTCACTCCCAAGGCTGCCAGCGAGCCGGTGCTTAAGGTCCTCAATTCCGCCGTTGCTAACGCGGAAAACAATCTGGACATGAGCGCGGATCAGCTCTTCGTAGCCGAGGTGTTTGCTAATCAGGGACCCACCCTCAAGCGTTTCCGCCCCCGTGCCCAGGGCCGTGCGAGCAGGATCCGCAAGCGCACCAGCCACATAACCGTTATCCTGGACAAGGTAAACTAAGGAGGAGACAATGGGACAGAAAGTTAATCCGAACGGATTCCGCGTAGGCGTCATCAGGGATTGGAACACCCGCTGGTACGCTTCCAAGAAGGAATTCTCCGATTTCCTCATCGAGGATAAGAAGATCCGCGATCATATCAAAGAGGTACACTACGCCGCCGGTATCGCCCGCATAGACATTATGCGCGCCGCAGGCAAGGTGACCGTGAGCATCTACACCGGCCGTCCCGGCATGCTGATCGGCAAAGGCGGCGTGGGCGTAGACGCGATAAAGGCCGACGTAAGCGCGCTGATCGGTAAGCCCGTCAACGTGAACATAATGGAGATAAAGAATCCCGATGCAAACGCTCAGCTCGTAGCCGAGAACATCGCGGCCCAGCTTGAAAAGCGTATCTCCTTCCGCCGCGCCATGAAGCAGAGCATGATGAGGGCCACCAAGGCAGGCGCCAAGGGCATAAAGATTTCCTGCGGCGGTCGTCTTGGCGGAGCGGAAATAGCCCGCAGCGAAGGTTACCATGAAGGTTCTATTCCCCTTCAGACCATTCGTGCGGACATAGAGTACGGCTTTGCAGAAGCCCGCACCGCATACGGCCGCATAGGCGTTAAGGTGTGGATCTACAAGGGCGAAGTGCTCAACCGTGTGAAGAAAGCGTAAGGAGGGCAAATAACCATGTTGATGCCTAAGAGAGTTAAGCGCAGGAGAGTGCACCGCGGCCGCATGACCGGCAAAGCATTGCGCGGTAACACCGTGACTTACGGCGATTGGGGCCTGATGGCCACGGAGCCCGCCTGGGTCACCAGCCAGCAGATAGAGGCCGCCCGTGTAGCGATGACCCGTTACATCAAGCGCGGCGGTAAGGTTTGGATAAAGATATTCCCCGACAAGCCCGTTACCGAAAAGCCGGCAGAAACCCGAATGGGTTCCGGTAAAGGTTCACCCGAATATTGGGTAGCGGTTGTCAAGCCCGGCAGAGTGATGTTCGAAATCGCCGGCGTGGACGATGCGACTGCAAGGGAGGCGCTCAGGCTTGCAATGCACAAGCTGCCCCTCAAGTGCAAGTTCGTACAGAAAGAGACTGTGGCAGGAGGCGAAAGCAATGAAGGCTAATGAACTGAGGAAGCTCTCTACCGAGGAGCTTGTCGCCAAGGAAAAGGAGCTCAAGGAAGAGCTGTTCAATCTGCGCTTCCAGCTTGCTACCGGCCAGCTCAGCAATCCCCAGCGCATAGGCGAGTGCAAGAAGGACGTGGCCAGGGTCAAGACCCTGCTGTGCGAGCGCGAGCTCAAGGCTGCCGAGTAAGGGTGAAAGGAGATTAAACCAATGGAACAGATATCAAGAGGTTATCGCAAGACCCGCATCGGCGAAGTCGTAAGCGACAAGATGGATAAGACCATCGTCGTGGCCATAAAGACCAAGGTACGCCATCCCCTTTACGGCAAGATGGTAAACCGTACCCGCAAGTTTAAGGCCCATGACGAGAATAACGAGTGCGGCATAGGCGACACCGTTAAGATCATGGAGACCCGCCCCCTGAGCAAGGATAAGCGCTGGAGACTGGTCGAGATAGTTGAAAAGGCCAAGTAAGCCGGAAAGGAGCAAAAAATGATTCAACCGCAGACAAGGCTTAAAGTAGCAGATAACAGCGGCGCCAAGGAAATCATGTGCATCCGCTGCCTGGGCGGCTCCTTCCGCAAGAGCGCCGGCATAGGCGACGTAATAGTTGCCTCCGTAAAGTCCGCCTCCCCCGGCGGCGCCGTGAAGAAGAAGGATGTTGTGCACGCGGTAGTGGTAAGGACCACCTACCCCACACAGAGGCCGGACGGCAGCTTCATCCGCTTCGACGACAATGCGGCCGTTATAATAAACGACAAGAAGGAGCCTAAGGGAACCCGTATTTTCGGGCCTGTGGCGAGGGAGCTGCGCGCTAAGGACTACATGAAGATAGTCTCCCTTGCACCCGAAGTGCTTTGATGGAGGAAACGCAATGAAGAAGCTTAACGTCAAGAAAGACGATACCGTAGTCGTCATCTCCGGCAAGGACAAGGGCAAGAAGGGCAAGGTCCTTTCTGCCTTCCCCGCGGAGGAGCGCATAGTGGTGCAGGGCGCCAACATGGTGACCAGGCATCGCAAGCCCCGCAAGCAGGGCGAAACCGGCGGCCGTATAGAGCATGAAGGCACCATCAACGCGTCCAACGTGATGCTGGTTTGCCCCAAGTGCGGCGTGGCTACCCGCGTTGGTCATGCCATGGACGGCGACAAGAAGGTCCGCGTTTGCAAAAAGTGCGGCAAGAACATCGACTGAGGCAGGAGGAATAGAGAATGGCTAAGAAAGATACCGCCGCTCAGGCACCCGCCAAGAAGAAAAAGAACGCCGTTGAGGCGAAGCCCTTTACCGAGGCTCCCCGTCTCAAGGTGAAGTACACCGACGAGATCGTTAACCAGTTGAAGGAAAAGTTCGGTTACGAGAACGTGATGCAGATCCCCAAGCTTGAAAAGGTAGTCATCAACATGGGCCTCGGCTCCGAGAAGGACAACCCCAAGGGCATGGAGAGCGCAGTGGAAGAGCTGAGCATCATAGCCGGTCAGAAGCCCGTTGTGACCAAGGCCAAGAAGAGCGTTGCAAACTTTAAGGTTCGCGAAGGCATGAACATTGGCGCCAAGGTCACTCTGCGCGGCGACAGGATGTACTACTTCGTTGATAAGCTCATCAACATAGTGCTTCCCCGCGTGCGCGACTTCCGCGGCATACCCGATACCAGCTTTGACGGCCGCGGCAATTACGCCATGGGCCTGAAGGAACAGCTGATATTCCCTGAAATCAACTATGACGATGTTGATAAGATAAGGGGTATGGACATAGTGTTCGTTACCACGGCCAAGACCGACGAAGAAGCGAAGGCGCTGCTCCAGATGATGGGCATGCCCTTCATGCAGGCGTGATTTTAGGAGGAAGAAACAGTGGCAAAGACAAGCATGAAAATAAAGCAGCAGCGCCCGGCGAAGTATTCCACCCGCGCTTACACCCGCTGCCGCATCTGCGGCCGTCCGCATTCCGTCCTGCGCAAATACGGCATCTGCCGTGTTTGCTTCAGGGAGCTTGCCTACAAGGGCGAGATACCCGGCGTGCGTAAGGCCAGCTGGTAAGCATATCGAAAGGAGGAAAAAAGACTATGTTGATAACCGATCCCATCGCCGATATGCTGACCCGTATCCGCAATGCTCTTACCGCCAAGCATGAGGACGTTCTCGTCCCCGCTTCCACGGTGAAGAAGGCCATAGCCGAGATACTGCTCGACGAGGGCTACATAAAGAGCTATGACATCCGTGAGGACGGCGTGGCCAAGTATATCCACATCGACCTCAAGTACGGCCCCAACAAGCAGAGGGTCATAACCGGCCTCAAGCGCATCAGCAAGCCCGGTCTGCGCATCTACGCGCGCAAGGACCAGCTGCCCAAGGTGCTGAACGGTCTGGGCATCGCCATCATATCCACCTCCCGCGGCATAATGACCGACAGGGAAGCCCGCAAGCAGGGCGTGGGCGGCGAAGTCCTCGCTTACATCTGGTAATAAAACCAATATAAACGGAGGTGTAATAACATGTCACGAATCGGAAAACTTCCGATAAGCGTTCCTGGCGGAGTGACAATCACGGTCGATGACGGCAACACCGTGACCGTGAAGGGCCCCAAGGGTACTCTTAGTGAAAAGATCTCTCCTGATATGGAGATTGAACAGGACAATGGTGTGCTTCACGTGAAGCGCCCCAGCGACGACAAGCGTCACCGCGCGCTGCACGGTCTTACCCGCTCCCTGATACACAACATGGTAGTGGGCGTGACCGAGGGCTTTGCGAAGAATCTGGAGATTGAAGGCGTTGGTTACCGCGCCCAGCTTCAGGGCAGCAAGCTCGTGCTGAACATGGGTTATTCCCATCCGGTCGAGTTTAACGCTCCCGAAGGCATCACCTTTGAGGTTCCCGCACCCAACCGCATCGTGGTCAAGGGCGCGAGCAAGCAGCAGGTCGGCCAGATGGCGGCTGATATCCGTGCGGTCCGCGAGCCTGAGCCTTATAAGGGCAAGGGTATCCGCTACGCCGGAGAGCATGTACGCCGTAAGGAAGGCAAGACCGGTAAGTAAGGCGTAGATAAGGAGCAAGGATAATGATATCAAGGATAGATAAAAACTCTATACGTCAAAAGAGGCATCAGCGTACCCGTAGGCACATCCTGGGTACCGCCGAGCGCCCCAGGCTCAACGTATATCGCAGCCTGAACCACATTTACGCCCAGGTCATCGATGACGACGCTTCCCATACTCTGGCTGCCGCTTCCACTCTGGATGCGGAAGTCGCGGCCCAGCTTGAAGGCAAGACCAAGAGCGAAGCTGCCGAGATAGTGGGTGAAATGGTCGCCAAGAGGGCCATTGAAAAGGGTGTCAAGCAGGTAGTATTCGACCGCGGTGGTTATCTTTACACCGGCCGCGTTCAGAAGCTTGCCGACGGCGCTCGCAAGGCCGGGCTGGAATTCTAAGGAGGTCTAAATGCAAAAGCGTATCGATACACCCGAAGTGGAACTCAAGGAAAGGCTTGTATACATTAACCGCGTCGCCAAGGTCGTTAAGGGCGGCCGTAACTTCCGCTTCACCGCGCTGATGGTTGTCGGCGACGGCGAAGGCAGGGTCGGCGTTGGTCTTGGCAAGGCTACCGAGATTCCCGAAGCCGTGCGCAAGGGCGTTGCTGACGCCAAGCGCCACATGATACAGGTTCCCGTTGTTGGCACCACCATTCCGCACGCTGTGGAAGGCAAGTACAGCAAGGGCCATGTAAGGATGCTCCCCGCCGAAGAAGGTACCGGCGTTATCGCGGGCGGCCCCGTCCGTGCGGTGCTTGAAATGGTCGGCATAAAGGATATCCGCACCAAGAGCTACGGCTCCAACAACCCCGCTAACTGCGTCAAGGCGACCCTGGATGGACTCAGCCAGCTGCGCACTGCGGAAGAGATCGCGCGTCTGCGCGGCAAGACCGTGGAAGAGATCCTCGGCTGATAGGAGGAAACGATGGCTGAACTGAAAATAACCCTCGTAAAGAGCACCATTGGCGCGCTTGACGACCAGCAGGCTACCGTAAAGGCGCTGGGTCTGCATAAGACCAACAGCACCGTTATCAAGCCCGACAATGCGGCCGTGCGCGGCATGATCTTCAAGGTAAAGCACCTTGTAAAGGTCGAAGAAGTTTAATTCGGAGGTAGGAAGCATGAAACTACAAGAGTTAAGGCCGGCGGAGGGCTCCACCCAGTCCGTAAAGCGCGTAGGCCGCGGCACGGGCTCCGGCTTGGGCAAGACCTCCGGCAAGGGCCACAAGGGCCAGAAGGCCCGCAGCGGCAGCAAGAAGAACGGCTTTGAAGGCGGCCAGATGCCCCTTGCACGCCGTCTGCCTAAGCGCGGCTTCACCAACATTTTTGCTAAGGAATACACCGTTGTTAACGTCGGCGAGCTTGAAAAGCTGGAAAACGGCACCACCGTTACCGCAGAGCTTCTCAAGAAGCAGGGCATTATCAGCAAGATAGAGAAGGACGGACTTAAGGTTCTGGGTCGCGGCGAGCTGACCAAGAAGCTGGATGTCAAGGCCGCTAAGTTCTCTGAGACTGCTAAGAAGGCTATCGAGGCCGCTGGCGGAAGCGCAGAGGTGGTCTGATGTTTAGCACGCTCGTCAACGCATGGAAAATAAAGGATATCCGCACGAAGATGCTTTACACGATGCTGCTTATCGTGATCTATCGTTTGGGTTCCTTCATCCCCGTCCCCGGTGTGAACGCGGCAGCCATTACACAGTATGCGGAGCAGTACGATATGTTGGGATTCCTCAACCTGCTCTCCGGCGGCGCTTTCGGTGACTTTTCCATCTTTGCAATGGGCATTTCGCCATACATCACCGGCTCTATAATCATTCAATTGCTCACCATTGCCATCCCCAGCCTTGAAAGGCTTTCCAAGGAGGAGGATGGCAGGGAAAAGATCGAAGCCATTACCCGTTACACCGGCATCGGCCTTGCGCTGGTGCAGAGCATAGGTATCGTTGCCGGACTTCAGAACAGCAACTACGGCGGAAACGTGCTTGCAAGCACAGATAATCTTTTCCTCACTTATGCCACGATAGGTCTTGTGTGTACGGCTGGTACCGCGTTCCTGATGTGGATCGGCGAAAGGATAACTGAAAAGGGCATCGGCAACGGCGTCTCCTTCATAATCTTCGCCTCCATCTGCGCCCGCGTTCCCACCGTTGTACTGAGTATCTGCAAGGCTGTGTTCGTAACCGGCCAGTATTACTGGTGGATACTGCCTGTATTGATCGTGTTCGTACTGGCCATAGTGACCGGCGTCACCTTCATAGACCGCAGCGAACGCCGCATCCCCGTGCAGTATGCCAAGCGCGTGGTAGGCCGCAAGATGTACGGCGGCCAGAGCACCTTTATCCCCCTCAAGGCCAACGCCAACGGCGTTATGCCCCTGATCTTCGCCATGACCATTATGCAGGTCCCCGCGATGATCGGCCAGTTCTGGCCAGATGGCGGATTCTACAAGTTCTATATCAACTACATGAGCGCGAGCAGCGAGCATTGGTATGGACACCTTGTATATTATGTGATCTATTCGCTGCTGATAGTGGCCTTCGCTTACTTCTACACCACGATTTCCTTTAATCCCGTGGAAATAAGCAAGAACCTGCAGCAGAACGGCGGCTTTATACCGGGCATCCGTCCCGGCAGGCCCACCGGCGAATATCTGAAGAGGATAAGCAACCGCCTGACCCTGTTCGGCGCGATCTTCCTTATGATACTGGCCATAGTCCCCACGGTGCTGCTTGGTGCATTCGGACTCAGCTCCACCTTTGGCCCCACGAGCATACTGATAATGGTAAGCGTTGCTCTGGAAACCAGCGCGCAGCTCGAATCCATGATGCTCATGCGCCATTACAAGGGATTCCTTGGCTAAGAAAGCCGGATAGACACTATGAAGCTTATATTTCTTGGACCTCCGGGCGCCGGGAAAGGCACCCAAGCGGAGAGGATAAGCAAGCTTTATGGTATAGCCCATATCTCCACAGGGGATATGCTCCGCTCTCAGATGCGTGAAAGCACGCCGCTGGGGGCGGAAGCCAAAGGCTATATCGAGCGGGGCGAACTGGTTCCCGATGCGCTGATAATCGCAATGGTTGCCGAGCGCATAAAGGAAGCCGACTGCGAAAACGGATTCCTGTTCGATGGATTCCCCAGAACAGTTGCTCAGGCAGAAGCCCTGAATGATATATCGGACATTGACATGGTGATAGACATTGCCGTTCCTGCGGAGCGGATACTGGAGCGCATTGGCGGAAGACGCATGTGTTCCGGCTGCGGCGCAGGATACCACACATCCACCTATCACAAGGACACCTGCGAAAAATGCGGATCGCCCCTTTACATAAGGGACGACGATAAGCCGGAAACGGTGAAGAACCGCATCGCCGTATACGAAAGGCAGACCAAGCCCCTTATTGAGTATTACACGAACAGGGGCAACCTGAGCCGCGTGAACGGCGACGACGCGCCGGATAATGTTTACGCAGACGTTGTGGCCGCTACGGAGAGGCTGAAATGAGCGAACGCATTACGATAAAGAGTCAACGCGAAATTGAACTGATGCGTGCTGCGGGCGCGGTGGTAAGGGACACGCTGCTGCTGCTTGAAAAAAGCGCGGCGATTGGCATGACGACCGAGGAGCTGAACAAGATCGCCGAAGATTTTATCCGCTCTCAGGGCGCAATACCAAGCTTCCTTAACTACGAGGGCTATCCCAAGAGTATCTGCACAAGCGTGAACGAACAGGTGGTGCACGGCATCCCGGGCGGTTATAAGCTGAAGGATGGGGATATAATCAGCGTAGACGTGGGCGCCATACTGAATGGCTACCATGGCGACGCGGCCCGCACCATACTGATAGGCAACGTTAAGGACGATGTGAAGCAGCTTGTTGAAGTGACAAGGGAATGCTTCTTCCGCGGAATGGAGCAGGCTGTTGCCGGAAACCACATTGCGGACATAGGCGCCGCGGTGGAACAATGCGCGCACGACCATGGCTACGGCGTGGTGCGTGAGCTTGTGGGTCACGGCATAGGCACCAGCATGCATGAACCGCCCGAAGTGCCCAACTTTGTTGATAAAAGGCACGGTAGAGGGCCAAGGCTTTATCCCGGCATGACGATAGCTATCGAGCCGATGATAACGCTTGGCACGGCGGACGTGGTGGTGCTCAAGGACGGATGGACGGTTGTGACGCGCGACGCGAAGCCCGCCGCCCATTACGAAAACACCGTTGCGATAACCGCAAACGGGAAGCCCGAAATACTGACGCTTTGAGGTGCAGCCGATGGCTGGAACTGAAAAGACAGACGGCCTGATGGGACGTATAGCCGTTTCCAAGGCCGGCAGGGATAAGGGCATACGCTACGCCGTGATAGGCACGAATGACGACGGGACGCTGATGCTGTGCGACGGAAAAGCGCACAAGGCGGCAAAGCCCAAGAAGAAAAAGCCCAAGCATTTGCAATTTGAAGCCGGACGGATAGAGAATATCAACGAGATACTTTCTGCCAAAGGCGGAACGGCCGATGCGGCTTTACGCCGCGCACTGAAAACGGGCGCGGTTCACCATGAGGACGATATATTATAGGGAGGTATAGCTTGTCAAAGACCGATGTTATCGAGGTTGAGGGTCTGGTCACAGACCTTTACCCCAACGCGATGTTTGAGGTAGAGCTCGAAAACGGGCACAAGATATTGGCAAATATTTCAGGCAAGCTGCGCATGAATTTCATACGCATTTTGCCGGGAGACAAAGTAACCGTTGAAATGTCTCCTTATGACCTTACGCGCGGCCGCATAACGTGGCGCGCAAAGAATTAACGGGAGGATAAAACAATGAAAGTTAGGCCTTCAGTCAAACCCATTTGCGAAAAGTGCAAGATCATCAAGCGCAAGGGCCGCGTGATGGTGATTTGCGAGAATCCTCGCCATAAGCAGAAGCAGGGCTAAGCAAACGGCCCCAAGGCGAGAAGATATACAAAGGAGAGCGCCACACTGGATAATTTCATCCGGCTCTTCGAAAGGTTTCGAGCTCAACGCTATGGGCTCCGTCAGGCGGTAATTGCGCCGCCAGACATATTAGAAATCTGCTCCACGGTGTGCGGAGCGGGCTTCTAATAGCGGAAACAGCCGCCGGTGCGGCTGCCGCGGAGGAAACGACGCGGAAACCGGCGGGTACATATATATTTGAACCAAAATTTACGGAGGTGTACAAACTTTATGGCACGTATTTCTGGCGTGGACCTGCCCAGAGACAAGCGGGTTGAGATCGGCCTGACCTACATTTACGGTATCGGCCGCAAGACCGCTACGGACATCCTCGCAGCCACGGGCGTCGATCCTGACATCCGCGTGCGCGACCTGAGCGAAGCCGATGTGGCCAAACTTAGGGACTATATCGACCATAACATAAAGGTGGAAGGCGATCTGAGGAGAGAGACTTCCATGAACATCAAGAGGCTGATCGAGATCGGCTGCTACCGCGGCGTAAGGCATCGTAAGGGCCTGCCCGTGCGTGGCCAGAGCACCAAGCAGAACGCCCGTACCCGCAAGGGTCCCAAGCGTCAGGTTGGCGGCAAGAAGAAATAAGGGAGGTTAATGCAAAATGGCAGCAGCAAAAGGTAAGGTCAAGAAAGCGGGTACCCGCAAACGCCGCGAAAAGAAGAACATAGAGCGCGGCGCTGCCCATATCCGTTCCTCCTTCAATAACACGATGGTAACCATCACCGACCTGCAGGGCAACGCCATATCCTGGGCGTCTGCCGGCGGACTTGGCTTCAGGGGCAGCAAGAAGAGCACTCCTTTCGCCGCGCAGACCGCCAGCGAGACCGCGGCTAAGGCCGCCATGGAACATGGCCTCCGCACTGTGGAAGTCTATGTGAAGGGACCCGGCTCCGGCCGTGAGGCCGCCATCCGCGCCCTTCAGACCGCAGGCCTTGAGGTCAACATGATAAAGGACGTGACGCCCATACCGCACAACGGTTGCCGTCCGCCCAAGCGCAGAAGAGTTTAAGGAGACAGACAAATGGCAAGATATACTGAATCCGTTTGCAGACAGTGCCGCAGGGAAGGCGAGAAGCTCTTCCTTAAGGGCGACCGTTGCTACACAGCAAAGTGCGCTATCATCAAGCGCCACACCCCCCCGGGACAGCATGGCCAGGCCAGGCAGCGTAAGCAGAGCGAATACGGCCTGCAGCTGCGCGAAAAGCAGAAGTGCCGCCGTGCCTATGGCATCAGCGAGTCCCAATTCCGCAAGTACTACGACATGGCTAGCAACATGCGCGGCATAACCGGCGACAACATGCTGTGCCTGCTCGAGAGAAGGCTTGACAACGTGGTGTACCGCCTGGGCTTCGCTCCCAGCCGTCCCATGGCCCGTCAGCTCGTTAACCATGGCCACATCCGCGTAGACGGTCAGAAGGTCGACATCGCTTCCTATCTTGTGAAGCCCGGCCAGACCATCACCGTACGCGAGCGCAGCCGCGACATGGCCAACTTCAAGGACCTGCGCGAGCAGGGCGCCAGCAAGCCCATACCCAAGTGGCTTGAGCTTGACAGTGAGAATCTCACCGGCAAGATCGCCCAGATGCCCCAGCGCGACGATATCGACCTCACCGTTGAGGAAAACCTCATCGTCGAGTTCTACTCCAGGTAATGAAGCGGTCCGCGACCCTTATCGACTGACCAAACATCAAGAGAGGGGATGGAAAAATGATAGAAATCGAAAGACCCAGGATCGAGTGCGAGGAAATATCCGACAGCTATGGTCGCTTTGTGGTGGAGCCGCTGGAACGCGGCTTCGGCACCACCCTTGGCAATTCACTGCGCAGGGTGCTGCTTTCCTCCTTGCCCGGCGTGGCCGCCTCTGCCATAAGGATAGACGGCGTGCTGCATGAGTTCACTACCATCGAAGGCGTTCGCGAGGACGTTACCGAGATAGTGCTCAATATAAAAGAGCTGTGCGTTAAGCTGCACAGCGAAGGCCCCAAGAAGGTCACGATCAGCGCTCATGGAGAGTGCGAGGTGAAGGCGGGCGACATAACCGCCGATTCGGACGTTGAAATAATGAATCCGGATCTGCACATTGCCAGCCTTGGCCCCAACGGCAAGCTTGAGATGGAGATTATACTTGAGCATGGCCGCGGATACGTCTCCGCTGACAAGAACAAGCGCCCCGATATGCCTATTGGGCAGATCGCGGTTGACTCCATATTCACTCCCATACGCAAGGTGAATTTCCGCGTGGAAAACACCCGTGTTGGTCAGATAACCGATTATGATAAGCTGACGCTTGAAATCTGGACGGATGAAACCATTCGTCCGGACGAGGCGGTAAGCTTAGCGGCCAAGATTTTGACCGAGCATCTGTATCTGTTCATCAATTTGACCGAACATGTTCAGGGCGTAGAAATAATGGTTGAAAAGGAAGAGGACAAGAAGGAAAAGATCCTTGAAATGACGATAGAGGAGCTTGACCTGTCCGTGCGTTCCTACAACTGCCTCAAGCGCGCAGGCATCAACACTGTTGAAGAGCTTGTTCAGCGCAACGAGGAAGAAATGATGAAGGTTCGTAACCTTGGCCGTAAGTCGCTTGAGGAAGTCCAGCAGAAACTGGTTGGACTGGGCCTCTCGCTCCGTCACAACGAAGACTAATTAGGAGGAAAAACAAATGCCAAACCGTAAACTTGGCAAGGCGAGCGATCACCGCAACGCAATGCTGCGCAATCTGACCACGGCGCTGCTGTGGAACGGCAAAATCGTTACCACCGAAGCCCGCGCGAAGGAGATCCGCCCCATAGCTGAGAAGCTGATCACCCTTGCCGTAAGCGAATACAAGAACACCGTTACCGTAGAGAAGGAAACCCGCAACGAGAAGCAGCAGATAGTCAAGGTTGAAAAGACCAACGACATGCCTTCCAAGCTCCATGCCCGCAGGCAGATGATGGCTTATCTGTACAACACTCCCCTGCCCAAGAAGGACAAGGAGAGCAAGAGCGAGTATGCCGAGCGCGCCAAGCAGACTCCTAACCCCGTGGTTGAGAAGCTGTTCCGCGAAATCGCGCCCAAGTACGATGGACGCAAGGGCGGCTACACCCGCATCTACAAGCTGGGACCCCGTCGCGGCGACGCTACCGAGATGGCAGTTATCGAGCTTGTTTGATAAAGTAAGCTGACAAACAAAAATTATCGGGCCGTTTACACAGCGGCCCGATTTTTTGATATAATAGCAGTAATATTTAACACGCATTGGAGAGATTATGTTTTTTGCAATACTTGCTATCGTTTTGACCGTGCTTTTCATGTGCATACCCGTTGCGGCGCTGGTGGTGGTGCACCGTTCAAGCGTTAAACTGATGAAGCCGCTTGGCGCGGGCATAACGGCCATACTTGCATCGTACGTAATAAGCGCGGTGGTGCTGCTGCCTTATGAGGACAGCGGGATAGCCTTTTTGCAGACGGGCTGGGCAGCCGCGATACGCTGGATACTGCTTGGCGCGGTGGAAGCGATGGCGCTGTATGCTATATATAAGGCGGTTTACAGGGGCGAGATAAGCCTTATGGAAGCGGTATGCGTAAGCGTGGGCATGTGTATACCCATGCTGTACAGCCGCGCGCTGAGCGTTGTTATGACGCACATACAGCTTGCGCAGCAGGGCGTATCCGCTGCGGACGGATGGCAGTTTTTCTATCTTACGCTGCCGTCCGTAATAATGGTATTCTTCCAGCCGGTGATGGCCATATTTATGGCGATAACCATGCGGCGCGGCAAATGGTACATAGGCGCGGCGGCATACGCCGTGATGAGCGCACTGTGCTATAACATGAACGAAATCTGCACCGTGCTCGGCGCGGGCGGATGGCTGAAGATAGTTATATGGATAATTCTGCTTGCGGCGGCGCTTATGCAGGTATATTACATAAAGCAGCACTATAAAGAATTGCCGCAGCCCGCGGCGAAGGCCAACGGGGCGCATACGCGGCTGAAGGACGATAAATATGCCTGGCCGGACGATTCCGCGTTCTTTGACGGGGAAAAGCCGAAGCAGATACATAACGGCGGCAAAAAGAAGAAATGACCGATATGCAATGGGGAGGATCAGCGCCTCCCCATCATATTGCCCAAAAGCTGGGCAAGCATAAGCGGATTCATGCCGCCGCCGGATTGGCCAAGCGGGGAGCCGCCTTTGCCCATGCCGCCAAGGCTGCTCAAGAGCTGCATAAGCTGCATGGTATCGCCCATGCCGCCCAGGTTGGGCATGGCCTGAGGGCCTTGTGCGGGGCGCTGGGGCGGGGCGTATTGCGGGGGAGCATACTGCGGCGGCGGCGGGGTATATTGCCGCTGCGGCAGGGGAATATCCAGCATTTTTGCTATGTGCTCGCGCTCCCCGGGGGCAAGGAAAGGCTCCATTGCGCCAAGATATTCGGCCGCGCGGTCGCGCCCCTGCTCATTGCGTATGCGGGAAGCCATGGTATACGCGGGGGAATACTGCGCCCCCTGCTGCCGGTCCCGCTGCGGCTGCGGAATGGTATTGTTCAGCGTGCGCTGCATAATATGCCCCCCTTAAAGATACATCTATTCCAATGTATGCAAAAGGGCGGAATTTTGAACCAAGCCGAACCATTGAGGGCATTGCATCATATAAATAGGCTGAAGGGAGATGATGCAATGAAAAGGGACCTGAGAGGATACGGACGGGGAGAGCAGCGGCCAAACTACGAAAGCATGGCGCAGAACGCCATGAATTCAGCCGATCCCGAGCAGCTGAAAAGCATGGAGGACGCGATGAACTACTATGGCGGCAAAAGCGAAGGCGAGCTGATGGAGGAACTGATGCGCGGCAAAAGCAGCGGCATGATAGACGAAGCGAAGCTGAACGACGTTGCGGCGCGCATAGCGCCGATGCTTACGCCGGAGCAGCTTTCGCGGCTGAGCGCGGTCATGGAAAGGCTGAGGCAATAAAAAACGCCCTGCTGCGCGGATGAACGCGGGCAGGGCAGCTTAATATGGACAATATTCGGGACTATATATCCTTAGCGCAGCAGTAGAAGTCCGCATCGTATATATTCGCCCGGCCGCAGAGCCGGTAGCCGATGCGCTCATATATACTGAACGCGGTGGGATTATCCGTGGCGACCAGCAGCCAAAGCGCATCCGCGCCGCGGCGCTTGGCCTCCGCTTCGGCATGGTGCATCATATATTCGCCTATGCCGCGGCAGCGATAGTTCACATCAACGCACAGGCGGCAAAGCATGCACGGGCGCTTGCTGTCCGGCCAGTTTGCGCCGGGCACGCCGAGCACGTCCTCAAATTCTTCGGGGGCGGTGGTGGCGACGATTATCGAAACGAGTTTATTATCGATGAAATAGCCGAAAAGCTCACCAGCGGCGGCGTCCTGCTCAAATATATCCAATGTTGGGTAATCTTCGTCCCAATGGCTGAAGGTGGGCTTTATGCTGTCCGCAAGGGCGTTGGCAAGGGGCGCTTCTTCGCGCGAAAGGGCGCGGAACACGCCCGCATCAAGTTCATAGGACAATGGGTATCACCTCTGTTTACAAAAAATCCACACTATAAATTCGCCATAGGCGCGGCTTTTCCTGCATGGCGCGTTGTGGCGGGGCGGGTATTGTGCTATACTTTATGGCATGGAAAAGAAATGGCAGCTTTGGGCGGGCATAGCATCGGCCGCGCTCGTATCGATAATATTCATATGGCGAAGCCTTACGCGGAACGCTTCCGTGTTGGGGCTTATTGCGGGCGGAATAATGGCGGCGCTGTTTGCGGCGCTTATGGTTGCGCTGTGCGCGCGGCCCTTTGCGGCGCTGAAGGGCGGCTATTTAAGCCCGGATGAACTACTTGGGGCAAGGAGCCTGAGGCGCAGCAGAAGGCACCCGTGGGGCGAAATAATTCTGTTTGTGCTGATGACGCGTATTGCGGCGCTGCTGATAGGATATCTGCTTTACCGCTACGGCAGGGCATATCCCGGCGGAATGTGGAACACGCTTGCAAGCGTATGGGAGCACAGCGATTCGCCAAGCTATCTTGGCATAGCGGAGCGGTGGTATGTTACGGAAGGCGACCCGCGGTTCCATATTGTGTTCTTCCCGTTTTACCCGTGCGCTATATGGCTGTTTAACCTTATATTCAACAATTCGCTGATATCGGCAATGGTTGTATCGGCTGCGGCGTCGGCAGTAGGGGCCGTATTCGTATATGAAGCGGCGGCGCTGGACGTGGAGCGTGACGCGGCGCTGAGGGCCGTAAAATACATGCTTGTATTTCCGGCGGCGTTTTTCCTTACCGCGCCCATGAGTGAGGCGCTGTTCATAATGCTAAGCGCGGCGGCAATATACTTCACGCGGAAGAAGCAATACCTTTGGGCGTGCGTATTCGGCGCGCTTTCGGGCTTCACGCGCTCGGTAGGCGGGCTGATAATTGTATTTATTGCCTGGGAAATAGCGGAGGATTTCATAACGGCGTATCGAATGGGCACGATAAAGGAAGAAAGGCGTGCGCTTATACTAAACGCGCTGTGCCTGATGATAGTTCCGCTGGGGCTGATAGGCTATCTTTACATCAATTATGCCGTGACTGGGAACGCGCTCACATTCATGAAGTATCAAAAGGAACATTGGTCGCAGGGCTTCGGGCTGTTCTTTGAAACGGCGGCAACGCAGGCGGATGCGGCGGCGCGCGCGGCGCAGCGCGGGAACATGGGCGAACTGTGGGGACTTTGGATACCCAACCTTACGGCGAGCATTGCGGCGCTTATAATGATGCTGACCGGTGCAAAGAAGCTAAGACCGGCATACACGGCGTATTTCCTTGCGTATTTCGCTGTGGCATGCGGGGCAACGTGGCTTTTGAGTTCCCCGCGCTACCTTACGGCGTGCATACCGCTGATGCTTGCGGCGGCGAACGCAAGCGGCGAACGGCGCACGGACATTGCAATGACGGCTGCATGCATAGCGATGCAGGCGGCGTATCTTTACATGTATGTGAACGGGTATTACGTTTATTGATAAAAAGCGACTCATTTCCACTTGAAATCCGCGCAAAATAGTTGTACTATAAAAAAGGCGCACATCGGAAGCAGGCTCAGCCCGCTTCCTTTTATTGTTTAATAGAGAGCTTTTCAGGAGGAAATGATGAGGCAGGGATTTGACAACGCGAAGTACCTTTCTATGCAGTCGGAGCATATATTGAGCAGGATAGATCAGTTTGGCGGCAAGCTGTATTTGGAATTCGGCGGCAAGCTGTTTGACGATTATCATGCATCGCGCGTGCTGCCGGGCTTTGAGCCGGACAGCAAGGTGCGTATGCTTATGCAGCTAAAGGACAAGGCGGAGATTGTTATCGCCATAAATGCATCGGACATAGAAAAGAACAAGGTTCGCGGGGATCTCGGCATAACATATGATTTGGATGTGTTAAGGCTTATTGACGCATTCCGCGCGATAGGGCTTTATGTTGGCAGCGTGGTGCTCACGCAGTACCGCGGGCAAAGCGTTGCGGATGCGTTCCGGCAGCGGCTTGAAGGGCTGGGCATCCGCGTATACAGGCATTATCCGATAGAGGGCTACCCGAGCAACGTGGAGCTGATAGTCAGCCCCGAAGGCTACGGCAAGGACGAATACATAGAAACCAGCAGGCCGCTGATAGTTGTTACCGCGCCGGGACCGGGCAGCGGAAAGATGGCGGTGTGCCTGAGCCAGCTTTATCATGAGCATCAGCGCGGCATAAGGGCGGGCTATGCTAAATTTGAAACGTTCCCGATATGGAACCTGCCGCTGAAGCACCCGGTAAACATTGCGTATGAGGCGGCGACGGCTGACCTTAACGACGTGAACATGATAGACCCGTTCCACCTGGAAGCTTACGGCGAAACGGCCGTGAATTACAACAGGGACGTTGAAATATTCCCCGTGCTTGCGGCGATATTTAAGCAGATATACGGCGAATGCCCCTATAAATCCCCAACCGATATGGGCGTGAACATGGCGGGCTGCTGCATAATAGACGACGAAGCCTGCCGCGAAGCATCTAATCAGGAGATAATACGCCGCTATTATGCCGAAATGTGCCAGCACAGGCAGGGCATGCGGGACGAGAGCACGGTGCAGAAGCTGCGCCTGCTTATGAACCAGGCGGGGCTGACGGAGGCGGACAGGCCGGTTATAGCCAAGTGCCTTGAAAAGGCAGAGGCCACGGGCCAGCCCGCGGCGGCATTGCAGCTGCCGGACGGGCGGATAATAACGGGCAAAACTTCCAATTTGCTGGGGGCGAGCGCGGCGCTGCTGCTGAACGCGCTGAAGGCGCTTGGCGGCATAAAGGACGACATGCACCTTATTTCCCCGATTATAATTGGGCCTATACAGGACCTGAAAATAAAGCACCTTGGCAATCACAACCCGCGCCTGCATACGGACGAGATACTTATTGCCCTTTCCATATGCGCGGCAACAAACCCCACGGCGGATCTTGCCATGCGGCAGCTGAGCAAGCTGAGGGGATGCGAAGCGCATTCCTCGGTTATACTTTCCGGCGTGGACGTGGCGACATTCAGGAAACTTGGCGTTAATCTGACCTGCGAACCGCGGTACCAGACCAAGAAGCTTTTCCATAAATAATATATAATTTTCTATTTAACAATGTTGCCACCATTTTGGGCTGAGTTTATGGTATGCTATAAGCAAAGGTTGGTGAATGAGATACGGACATGAATGTGCTGTTTTTTCTGAGGCCAAAGGTTAGCACGGCCTATATCTATTATGACAACACCCTGAGGCAGGGGCTTGAGAAGCTGAGACACTACGGCTATACCGCCATACCCGTTATAGACAGGGACGGCAAATACAGGGGAACCGTTACCGAGGGCGACTTTTTATGGAAGCTGACAGACGAATCCGCATGGGATAACCACGCGCAGGAGCGGCTGTATGTTAAGGACATACTTAAGGCGGACCGCAACAGGGCCGTTAACGTGAACGCATCGCTTGAGGATCTTTTCCTGATGGCGCAGAACCAGAACTTTGTACCCGTGACGGACGATTTAGGCTCTTTCATAGGCATTGTTACCAGGCGCGATATACTGCAATATTACTATAAGCTTACCCATCCCGAAATCGCGCAGAAGCAGGAAAATGCCGCGGCGGCAAACGCGGAAGGGGCATAAACCGTGGGAGATTTTTACGAAGGGCGCATATTCCGCCCGCCGAGCGAGGCATACAGCCTTATAGTACAATCCACCATAGGGTGCAGCCACAACCGCTGCGCTTTTTGCACAATGTATAAGGAAAAGCAGTTCCGCATAAGAAGCACGGAGGACGTTATAGCGAACCTTGAGCGCGCGCGCGGATTTGCAAGCAGCATAAAGCGAATATTTTTTGCCGACGGCGATGCGTTCATACGCAAAAGCGGGGAGCAGCTGAAGATAAGCGCGGCGGTAAGGCGCATATTCCCGGAATGCGAAAGGGTGAGCATGTATGCTTCACCAAAAAGCGTGCTTATAAAGACGGATGACGAGCTGAAGGCGCTGCATGACGCGGGCACGGAGCTATTATACATGGGCCTTGAATCGGGCGACGAGGATGTGCTCAAACGCATAAATAAGGGCGCAACGGCGGAGGAAATAATACTTGCCGGTCAGCGGGCCAAGCAGGCGGGATTTGCTGTTTCGCTGACGGCGATACTGGGCCTTGCGGGGGACGAAGGCTCCGCCGCACACGCGAAGGCCACGGCAGAAGCCGTAAGCCGCATGAAGCCGGACTATTTCGGCCTGCTCTCGCTTATGCTTGAGCCGGGCTGCCCAATGTACGACGAATACAGGGCGGGCAGGCTGAAGCCCGTAGGGCCCGCGGTGGCGCTTGAAGAATGCAGAATAATGCTTGAAAACATGGATAGCGAGGGCACGGTGTTCCGCGCGAACCATGCATCCAACTATATAAACCTTAAAGGAACGCTTAACGCGGACACGCCGCGCATACTGAGGGAGATAGACCGTGCGCTGAGCGGCCGCGCGCCGATAAAGGACGAAGCGTGGAGAAGACTATAAAACTATGCAACATTGGGGCGGCTTTTGCCGCCCTTGTGTGCGTATTTTGGCACAAGTTTTGGCGTTGACCGTAAAGAAGGCGTTAAGATGACGCGCTAAGCCGTAAAGAGAGCATTTATTATGGCCTAAGTGGACAATATGCGGCATTGCAATAAAATGAAAATAGTTGTACATTTATAATACGAGGAAGCTATCATGGTAAAGGGGATACACATGAACTCATCCGCGAAGAAGAAAAACGCAAGGTTAACATGGCGCGACGTTGGAATAACGATCGGCACGTTAGCGGCGACAACGCTTCTGTGCTACGCGCTGAGGCCGTTTGCGGGGGAAGAAAAGTTCGAAGCGATATTGTTCGTTGTGGCGGTGCTTATAATTTCGCGCTTTACGAGCGGATATATATGCGGCGTGGCGGCAAGCGTACTGGGCGTGCTGATAGTGAACTGCATTTTTACATATCCGTATTACCAGCTTAATTTTACATTGACGGGATACCCGATAGCGATACTTAGCATGCTGTCGGCGGCCATGATAACGGGCACGCTGACCACAAGAATAAAAGAGCAGGAACAATTAAAGATAGAAGCCGAACGGGAGCGGACGCGAAGCAATCTGCTGCGCGCCGTTTCGCACGACCTGAGAACTCCGCTGACGGCCATAAGCGGCGCGTGCAGCGTGCTGAAGGAAGGCGGGAATATGCTGAGCGAGCAGGAGAAGAACAAGCTGCTTAACCAAATAGAGGAAGACTCGCAATGGCTGATAAGATTGGTTGAAAACCTGCTTATAGTTACGCGGATAGACGCGCCGGACGGCGGGGCGAACATAGCAAAAGAAAGCGAAGTTGTTGAAGAGGTTGCGGCATCTGCGCTAACGCAGTTCAGAAAGCATTTCCCAAACGTGAAGGTGGAAACACATATGCCGGATGAGCTGCTGCTGGTTCCCATGGACGGGATGCTTATAAGGCAGGTAATTATGAACCTGTTTGAAAACGCGGCGATACACGCCGACGGCATGACGAAGATAACGCTAGACATATCGCGCGAGGGCGAAAACGCCGTTTTCCGCGTGACGGACGATGGGCGGGGAATAGACCCGAACCTGCTGCCGCACATATTGGAGGGGGACTTTAAACGCAGCGTTGGCAGCAGCGAGGATAAAAAGCGAAACATGGGCATAGGCCTTAGCGTATGCAGCACCATAATAAGCGCGCATGAAGGAAAAATGCGGGCCTATAATGGGCAGAACGGCGGGGCTGTATTTGAATTCACGCTTCCGCTGGACATGGCGGAAATGGAACTGTATGACTATGACGAGCAACAGGAGGACGAATGAGCAATAAATACCTAATAGTTATAGTAGAGGATGAATATAATATCTCAAGCTTTGTGAGCGCGGTGCTTCAGGCCAACGGGTTCGATACAATGGTTGCGCGCAACGGGGCGGAGGCAATAATACTTATAACGTCGCATTGTCCGGATTTGGTGTTGCTTGACCTTGGGCTGCCGGACATGGACGGACAGGGCATAATAGAAAACGTGCGCGGCTGGTCGAATGTGCCCATAATAGTGGTTTCCGCACGCACAAGGGAGCGGGACAAGGTTATGGCGCTGGAATCGGGCGCGGACGATTACATTACAAAGCCGTTCGGCACGAGCGAACTGCTTGCCCGCATACGTACGGCGCTTAGGCACGTTCAGCTTAGAGAAGGCGAGCAGGCGCAGCGGCAGACAGGCGTTTTTCATACGGGCGACCTTGAAGTGGACTACGATAAGCGGCGCGTATATGTGAACGGGGAAGACGCGCATCTGACCCAAAATGAGTATAAAATAGTGGCGCTGCTGAGTAAATACTCCGGCCGCGTGCTTACATATGATTCAATAATAAAGCATATTTGGGGCCCAAACGCCAAACAGGGCAACCAGATACTGCGCGTTAACATGGCGAATATTCGCCGCAAAATAGAACCTTCCACTGCGGAGCCGCGCTACATTATGACAGAGATGGGCGTGGGCTACCGCATGGCGGAAGGCGAGGATTAAAAAGAAAATAACAGGGAGCAGCTGAGTTGAGGCTGCTCCCTTGTTTTTTATATTGCACTGCGGTTTATGGGCATGCTCATGCACCGGGGGCCGCCGCGCCCGCGCACAAGCTCGCCCGCGGGGACGAGATTCAGCTTTATGCCGGCCTTAATGAGAAGCTCGTTAGTAACCTCGTTGCGGTCATATACGGCAATGTTGCCCGGGGACAGCGTGAGCGAATTCGAGCCCATGTTCCAATGCTCCCGCGCGGCAATTATTGGATCGCCCCCGCCCATTTCAATGAACTTTACCGCGGGCAGGCCAAGGCAGCGGGCAAATATTTTATTCACCGGATCGGTAGTGCAGGAAATGGAAAGCTTCCCGGGCTTGCCGGTAAGCTCGTATACGTCAAACTGCTTTTCATATATGCAGGGGTGGGTTATGAACTTATCGTAATCCACCATTGTGCACAGCACGTCAAGGTGCATAAACTTGCGCGAGCGGGGATTGTTGAAAACCAATATGCGCTCAAACCCTTCCGCAAAAACGCGGTTGGCAAGCATTTCCACCGCGGCAATGTTCGTGCGCTCTCCACAGCCGATTGCAAGCAGCTTATCGGAAAGAATAAGCACGTCCCCGCCTTCCATATTATACCGCTGCTCATTATCATACCACAGCGGCACGGGAGAAGCGGTGAACAGGGGATGATAGTCGTGTATATAGCGGGTAAACAGCGTTTCACGGCTGCGGGAGGGCATGCTCATGCTGCTTATTACCATGCCGCCGCCAATGCACATGGACGTATCCCGCGTGAAATAAATATTCGGCATGGGGTCGAGTATAAACGGATAAACATTGGTAACGTCAAGCGCTATGCGGTTGCCTGGAATGGCGGCAAGGTCGCGCGGGCGTATGCCGCGGGCCACGGCATCGAACAAGTCGCTTGGAGTTTTTGGCAAAAGATAGGCGCGTATGGCATCGCGCACGGCGTCTCCGGGGATGGGGCTTTGGGTTAAGAAATCCTCTATATATTGAAGCCTTAATTTATCGTTCGCAATAACTTCGCAGAAAAGGTCTTTAAGATAATATACGGCTGCGCCGTTTTCGCGTAAGATTTCGGCAAAGCGGTCGTGATCCCGCTGCGCCGCGGGAAGATAGAGCGTATCGTCTATGAGCATATCGTCAAAAAAATCCGGCGTGACTTGGTTCAATTCATCGCCCGGACGGTGCAGCATAACGGCGTTAAGCTTGCCTATTTCGGAAAATTGGTTTACAAATCTGTCCATGCGCCACCTCTAAAAATGCATAAAGTGTTTGTATATACATAATGTATATGCAATGCTATTATACAACATGAGCGGAGTATTGTCCATAGCGCAAAGGGGTGCAAATGAGTAAAAAGCGGCTGTTTTTGCCCTAAAACGGCATTGGATATAATATATTTGTCAAAGAAATGGCGAAATGCTTCCGCGGCCTTGTTTTGCGCACAAAATAAGAGTATAATTACTAATATAAGTCGGGGTTAGCCCGGCATAAGGAATATAACTATGTGTTAAGGAGAAAAGATATGGTTTACGACAGGATCTATAACTTCTCTGCCGGCCCCTCTATGCTTCCGGTAGAGGTGCTTGAAAGCGCAAGGGACAACATGCTCAACTACGAAGGCAGCGGCATGAGCGTAATGGAAATGAGTCACCGCTCCAAGGCTTACGACGACATAATCGTTAAGGCCGAATCCCAGATGCGCAAGGTAATGAACATCCCCGATAACTACAAGGTAATATTCATGCAGGGCGGCGCGACGCTTCAGTTTGCGATGGTACCGCTCAACCTGATGAACAAGAACCACAAGGCCGACTATATTGTGACCGGCAATTTCTCCGGCAAGGCCGCCAAGGAAGCCGAAAAGTACGGCAAGGTAAACATCGCCTGGACCGGTAAGGACATTGGCTTCTCCCGCATTCCCCGCCAGGAAGAGCTGAAGCTCGATCCCGAGGCGGACTATGTGCATATCTGCTTCAACAACACCATATACGGCTCCTGCTGGGATTATATTCCCGATACCGGAAACGTGCCCCTGGTCGCCGATATGTCCAGCTGCATAATGAGCGAACCCATAGACGTATCCAAGTTCGCCCTTATATATGCCGGCGCGCAGAAGAACGTTGCCCCCGCGGGCCTGACCATAGTTATAGTGCGCGAGGATATGCTGGGCAACGTGAACCCCATCACCCCCACCATGTGCGACTATACCATAAATGCAGAGGCCAAGAGCATGCACAATACCCCGCCCTGCTGGTGCATTTACATATGCAAGCTGGTAATGGATTGGCTGCTTGAAAACGGCGGGCTTGAGGCGCGCAAGGCCATAAACGAAAAGAAGGCCGCGCTGCTTTACGATTGCCTTGACCATTCCGATTTCTATACCACCACGATAGAGCCGGGCAGCCGTTCCAAGATGAACGTCCGCTTCAATACGCCCAATGCGGATCTTGACGCGAAGTTCGTTAAGGAAAGCGTTGCGGCCGGCATGTCCAACCTTAAGGCGCACCGCTCCACCGGCGGCCTGAGGGCGAGCATATATAACTGTATGCCCATGGAAGGCGTTGAATACCTTGTGGAATTCATGAAGAAGTTTGAAGCCGAGAACAAGTAATAAGGAGAAACGAAAATGAGGATACTTGCATCCGACGGAATGGATAAGAGCGCGATAGCGGCGCTGAAGGAAATGGGCCACGAGGTAGTGGAGCAGTTTTACGAGCCCGAAGAGTTGGCCGAACAGGTAAAGCAGTACGACATTCTGGTTGTGCGCAGCGCGACCAAGGTACGCAAGCCCATAATTGACGCGGCCAAGGAAACCGGCAAGCTGAAGCTGATAATCCGCGGCGGCGTGGGCGTGGACAACATAGACGTGGCTTACGCGGAAGAAAACGGCATACATGTGCGCAATACCCCGCGCGCTTCCAGCAACACCGTTGCGGAGCTTGCCCTTGAAAGCGTTGTAGAGGGCCAGCATGATGCAGTAGGGGCTGTGCGTCACGTCGCACGTCTTGATGCAGTCGAACGGGCACGCCTTGGGGACCTTCAGGCCCTCCTTCACGCGATCGAGGAACGAGTTGCGGATGGCCCGGCCCGGCATGCCGACAGGGCTTTGGATGATCTCGATGTCCTCCTCGTGCGCCTCGATGTAGCTCTGCTTGAAAGCCGGATCGGCGTCGCACTCGTCGGTGGTGACGAAGCGCGTCCCCATCTGCACGCCGTCGGCGCCCAGCGCCATGATGCGGTAGATGTCCTCGCCCGTATAGATGCCGCCGCCGGCGATCACCGGAATGCTGCAGTTGTGCTCGGCCTCGAAAGCACGGACCTCGGCCACGATCTGCGGAACGATGGCTTCGAGCGAATAGTGCTCGTCGGAGATCTGGTCGGCCTTGTAACCCAGGTGGCCGCCCGCCTTGGGACCCTCGACCACGATGGCGTCGGGGATGTACTTATATTCCGAGAACCATTTCTGGCACAGGACCTTCGCGGCGCGCGCCGACGAAACGATCGGAGCCAGTTTGGTCTTGGCGTCTTCCGTGAGAAACGACGGCAGGTTCAACGGAAGCCCCGCACCCGAGAAGATGATGTCGGCCTTCTCGGCGATGGCGGTCTTCACCATGTCGGCGAAGTTGGACATGGCGACCATGACGTTGACGCCGATGATGCCCTTCGTCGCTTCGCGGGCCTTGCGAAGCTCCTCCTTCAGCCCCCAGATCGAGGCGGTGCGATAGTCCTTCGAATAGTTGTTATAGATCGCCCCGAGACCGGCCGACGAGATGACGCCGACACCGCCCTGATTGGCCACGGCCGATGCCAGGCCCGCAAGGGAGACGCCTACGCCCATACCGCCCTGAACGATGGGCATGGAGGCGCATAAATTTCCGATTTTCAATGATTTCATGCTGTTTACTTAAAAGAATAAGTGACGTAACGGGGTACAAGGTACGGAAAATCGGAGCGTTTGGTTCCGCGCGGGAACATATTTAACGCAGACTTCACATTGTCCGCTCACAAAAACCGGATGCCGCGGACCCGTTTCTGCCCCCGGCCGGCGGCCTCGCGCTCGACGATGCCCGTCACGACATCCGCCGCGTCGTGCCATCGGTTGGCGCGAAACTTCCGGCGGTAGGTCGTCAGATGGGCGTAGAGTTCGGGCCAGCGGAGGTTCCAGCCGCGGGGAAAACGCACGAGGTGGAGCGCCGTGGCCGAATTGGAGAGGATGCGCGCCTCCTTGTTGCCGCTCTGGTGGAACCACTCGACGCGCACGCCCGGCGCAAGTGCCTGCACGGCCCGGGCGAAACCGCGGCCGCCGTTGTTGCTCTCGATGGCGGCC